>Ga0208373_1000041_pt1 | contig 281558 bp, 256 predicted proteins | sample RifOxyC2_FD_184036 | JGI IMG/M metagenome (GOLD analysis project Ga0208373, IMG submission 184036) | Soil microbial communities from Rifle, Colorado - Rifle Oxygen_injection C2 (SPAdes) | ecosystem: Environmental > Terrestrial > Deep subsurface > Rock core/Sediment | place: Rifle, Colorado...
AGGCACGATAACGAAATATGTAAAAGAACAAGGAATAGAAAAAGAATACACTGTTTTACACAAAGAAACACAATTGACACTATTCCATTAATTTGATACCCCGCTGCTTGCGGCGGGGAGCTTCATTTACATTTTCGATAAGTTTCTTATTCATTATTAACCTCCATAATTTTTTATTTGTTGTTGTGTACAATTATCAAAAACAGTTACAGCATTTATCAAATCATTAATATTTGTATGAGTATATAACATCGTTGTTTGCACGTTTGAGTGTCCTAAGATTTGTTGTATAACCGGAACTGGAACGCCTAACCTTGCCAAATTTGAAGCGGTTGAATGTCTTATAGAATGGAAATGGAATTCATCAGATAAACCACTATCGCGTATTAGCTTCTTGAATGATTTTGAAACCCAATCGCCGGAAAATGGGAAGCCATTCGATTTTGTAAAAACATAATTCCTTTTATTTGCATGGTAGATTTTAGGGATTCGTTTTTCTAATATCCTACTAGCCTTTTCACATATTGGAACTCTTCTGATTTTACGCGCTTTTGTTATGAAGCTTTCATCACCAATCAATACAAACTTCTTTTCTAGATGAACGTTTTCCCAGATAAGATTTATTATTTCAGCCAAACGTAAACCAAGATAAAAGCATAAAATGAATAGATCGCGGAGGTTTTGATTTGTTTCTTTTTCAGCCAAAGAAAGAAATTCATTCTCGGTAAAATATTTTAATTCATTCCTTTGCTGCTTTGGGAGTTTTAAACTAGAAAATGAATTCTTTGGAATAAAACCCCATTCAACAAACTTTTGAAACATTGCCCGGTAAGAACGGAAATAAACTCTAGAACCTTTTGGAGCTTTCTTCATTAGTGTAATTGCAAATTGATCTATAAATCTTTTATCAATTTCATGAAGCGCCACATTCCCGCGAAAAGCAATAAAGTGATTATAAGCTGTTTTTATTCCAGTTAGTGTTTTCTTTGATAAGCTAAATTCACCCCAACGCAAATATTCACTGTAAGCATCAATAAATGTTTTTTCGATTCTAGCTCGCTGTGGGTATTCCGAGAGAATTTCAAATAAAATAGCTTTTATATTTTCATGTGTAGCGTCCATTTTAATTTTATCTATATCTGTCGTCAAAGTATTGAACCATTTTCCAAGCTGTGTGAATGTCTCTACCTTCAAGAACACTATTCCCCTGTACTTTGATATTGAATGAATGATTTGTTTGTTGCGTGCTACTTTGCGCCATATTATTAAGTAACCCAATTTTAGAAAGCGGTAACACCAATTCACTCCCTTTTTCTCCTATCAAATATCTTTGCCCGCTCGCTCCAATACCGGCTATCGGTTCATTAATTATTCCACCTTCAGCAAGTCCAAGCATTGAAAATAACCCAACCCCCGGCACACCACCTAGAAATGCAAATAAATTTAATACAGCCCACTTAGCTATTATTTGCTCTATTGCCCTCAAAGCTATATTAGCAAAATTTGTAAATGCCCTCGACATAAATGTTGCATCATTGCCAATTGTAATTTTTAGTTCATCAATTCCCGCTATTGCACTTGAAACAAAAGCATCCATCGCCTGTCCTGCTGCTGCACTTTCCCTAATCCAGTTTTCCAAGATTGCAGCGTCCGTCCCCAAATTAAAAGTAGGTTTACTAATTGGCTTTAATTCTTTAAGAGTATTACCGCCATATACAAAATTTATAGGAAGAGTAATTCCTTTAACTAGGTTCCCTTTTTTATCAAACAACCAAGGAAATTCTTTAACCAGCCACCCGGAAAAATCAGCGTTTAACTTTTTCTTTTCCTCGATCTCAAATTTTTCAATTTGTTGTTTCTCTAAACCACTATTTTTCAAACGTTGTAATTCTTTATCAATAAGCGAAACTCTGTATTCATAATATCCTTCATCAATAAACTTTACAGCGTCATAATAATTTTTTAAAACTATTTCACGTTCCTTCGCTTCTTTTTCAGCATTCTTTTGCTCTTTCAATCTCATTAGAGAAAGCGTGGATTCATATACTTGAAGTTTTCTTTGCTGTTGTTCTAAATCGTTTTTTGAATTTGCGTCCATGCCATTTTCGCTGATATACTTTTGCATAGCTTTTATTTTTGCATTTGTACTGTTTATCAAAACTTGCAATTGTGAAGCCGATTTCCCTTCAACATTTTTCTCCGCTTGCATTCCAGCTTCTTTTATAGCTTCCGAGTAAGCTTCCTTTATTCTCTGTAAATTTTTCAAAAGAATATCTGCTTCCACGTTTGCTTGCATAAAAACACCACTGAATATTGGTCCGCCTTGAGCGAATGCAGTCGTAATATCCAACCAACCTTTCCCGGCTTCTCTGATAAAATCCCCGAATCCCGCTTTTGATTCTTCTATTGCAATACCAAATTTTTCAAACCTATCTTTTGAATCCAGAGTTTGATTATTCACATCAGCCATTGTTATTCCAGTTGCTTGCAGTATCGCTTCCATCCGAATCATCTTTTGAGTTTCCGCATCAAGATTGTTTATTTCATCTCCATGAGTAAGCGCCAAACTGTTTACAATATCCTCATATACAGCTTTTTGAATGCCTAACATCTTTAGCCCTTTCGTGTTACCTTCAGTTGCTAATACAACTTTCTGGAATGCTTCCTCAAGGTTCACACCGTATTTATCCCCCGCTTGCTCTGCTAGTAAAAATAACTTTGCTTGATCTTCCATTGATAAACCAAGATCAGAAGCTTGATTTGATAGCTTAAGTAAATTTGCTTCCGTAACAGTTCCAGCCGTAGCCTTTCGGAATAGTTCGATATCTTCCGTTGTGCCTTGAAAATTGCTTCTTAAAACTTCCAATTCAGCAGAAGCCATAACAGATTCTTTTGTGAATGCTACAATTTCATTTATTCCAAATGCTAAACCCAAAGCTCCAGCTAGTTTATTTACAGTTTGCCCAATTCCACTAAAAGACGAATCCATGTTTCCAATAATTCTCTTAAACTCTTTTTCTGTTAGGTCTAGGCTTCGAACTGCTTTCGTACCATTTAACTCGAATTCTATTTCAATGCGTGGCATTGTAAACCTCTCTCTTGTTTTTTTCTAAAATCGCTATTGTGTATAGCATCTCATTTAGTTTATTGATGAGTTTGAAATAGTAAAACTTAAGGACTACTTCATAAGACATATTATAAATCTGATTATACTTGCTCAAATCGCCGTCTGTAATTGCATATATCAAATATTCCGTTTCACTTAATTTTACTGCTGGATTTTCAAATTCCAGATCATGCTCAGTTAACTCAAAAAATTTTTCTTCAGCTTCTGCGAGCTTTCTTCTAACTTCTCCCAGAGATTCAATAATTCCGAGTAGTTCTCTATTCTCGATAAAAAAAAATCTGATAGAATTTTTACACCTAATTTTTCATCAAGCGATAGAAAGAATTCCTTGGGAGTTTCATTACCATCAGCCGGACTTAGGATTGTAGAAAAGAAAACTGAAGCTTCATTTGCAGTGAAGTTACCCGCTACTAAAAGACCAAAAGTGCGGAAATTTCTGAGGGGTTTTTGGATTATTTCTTGCTCTTGAAGAGTGAGCGATTCTTTTAACTTGAACTCGCGTCCGTTGATCGAATATGTTTTTTGCTCTGCCATTTTGCTGCTCCTTATATGTTTAGTTAATTCCAATTAAATCCACTTGTAAACAATTCAGTTAGCTCAGTGATTATGTCATAAACAAAGAACACTTCATTCCAAGCATTCTCTAGAGATGTTTTTAGCTCTGCTTTCTTTTCATTTCCTAGAGGTAGCTTTTCTAATGCAGCCAAAAGCAAATCAATTTTCTCTAGTGTCTCGCTGAGGGTTTCTAAGTATTGGTTCATTTTTTAAATAAAAAAAAGCCAGAAAGTCTTTAGCGTATAGACCAACTGGCTTTTCTTGAATTTAATATCATTTTTGTGAGACTTTTACGATCTATACGCTGATGCAAACTTCCGAGAAATGTTTTGTTAATGCGAGGTAGGTTTTTTGTCTCTGTCAGAGACAAATATTTGTCCCTTTAAATTTAGTCAAGACTGAAAGAAGGGTTTTTCTTTTTGATATTTTTTAGTTTTTTTATTGTTTCTTTCACACCAATAGATTTTGCAAATCTATGAATTGATTTTGTAATTGCCTCATGTTCATCAACATTGACTTGATCTCTTGAATAATATCCATCAAGGACTTCAGAAAGAATACTTTCCATACTAGATATTGGTCTCTTAAGGTTTTCAAGTATTACTTTGTAAGCAATCTCCTTTCTTTTTGAACCTTTTTTGGATAGCCATTTCTTTTCAGCAGATACTATTTTGATATCTGTCAAGATATGATTTAAGTCCTCAAACATTTCCTTTATCGTTGCTTCTCCATTACGCAAGTCAACAACTATAAACAAATCCTTCTTTTTGTATTTTTTATAAACGTCATTCGAATATTTTTTATTTGGTTCAAGTAGAATGAACATCCTTTCAGTGATATTGCTCTTAATGAAGATATCCATTTTATCAAACTCAATTTTCTCAAATAGTACATCACCAAAATCTTTCTCCACCTTGTCAAAAATAGAACTTACTAGTTTTACATATTTTAAATAATAATACCAGAAATCAAGATTTGATTGAAGCAAATCATTGTACATCTGATTATATCTTTCGTACTGTACTTTGAAATATTTACCTAGTAGCTCGTATATCTGTTTATGAATAATAGCAAATGGACTCTCGCTAATTGCATGTTCGTAAATTTCATGCGGAAATTTTACGCTGCTTTCATTTGTAGTTCCCATACAACACCCAAATAAAAAGCTCGCTATCCTCTCAAAGCAGTTTCCGATCTGCTTTCCCTTGCGGGAAAAGATAAGCGAGCTATTCAATCTCAGTTTCGGAAATTATTTTGAGATTCATTTCTAAAATAACCGAATCGGATAAACAAGCAACTTGATTTTATAGTTTATTTTGTTACTTGCGTTTTGCTATATACTCGTTTTTTCTAAGATAATTATCACAAGCAATCCGGCTTATTCTTTCATTACCATCTTGAAAGTTTACAGCTAGTTCACCGCTATCAATTCGCTTCTGAAGTTTAAGCTCCCCGATGCCAAAATATAGCGCTGCTTGGCTTTTAGTAAAGTTACCCCGATAGATGACCTTTGCCATATCTGGAGTAAGTAATTTTTCCCATAGTGTCTTCATATTTCCTCACATTTTTTTATTTTCTTCAAAACTATAATACCCATCATTTGTAAAAATAATATGATCTAGTACTTTAATGCCGATTATCTTTCCGGACTGAATGAGTTTATTTGTCAAAACTATATCATCACTGGAAGGTTCATTATTACCACTTGGATGATTATGAGCAACAATAATTGAATTACAGCTTGCAACAATTGCACCTCTAAAAACTTCTCTAGGATGGACTATTGCACTATTTAACGTTCCTTCCGCAACAACTTCAAATCCAATTACTTTATTAGAAGTGCCAAGCCAAAAAACAGTAAATTTTTCTTTTACTTCATGATCGAATAAAAACTTAAAAGACGAATACATATCCCAAGGAGAGGAAATTTTGTTTCCCTTCGATTTTTCAAGTTCCGGGTATGATTCTTCAACATCTCGAAATTTCCAAACAATTGTTCTTACTCTTTCTGCAAGTTCATAATCATATTTTTTCTTTCTCATTTATGCTCCAATTATGAATGTTAGAGTCTAACTAAAAGTCGTTCACTCTAAATTTGAAAGTCATTATTTCTTTTGTTTTTTCTTCATAAAAAAACTTTCTGCCTTTAAAAGCAGCATTTTTAGAAAACTTAGAATATTTAGAGCCCTTTCTGCTTTTATTCTTTTTCTAGTTAAGATTTAGGATAACAGAAATTTCACCAGCTTGAATAGAAAAATTTGTATCCGTTTTTTTCATTGCCCCGATAAGTTCAACAGCATCAACTAGGTTTTCTTTTGCTAAATGAGAATAGATCAAAGTTGTTTTTATATCTGAATGCCCTAGTAAATCTTTTACAACTGTTAAGGAAGCTCCCTTTTGATGGATTAATGAAGCGAAGCTATGGCGCAATGTGTGGAAGTGAATTCTATCAGACAAACCCACAGCCCTAACTGCTTTTTTGAATTTCTTAGAAACATAATCGCCATTTAATTTCACATCCTTAACCTTGGAAAAAAGTAAATCCTTCACATCTTTACTGTTTTTTTGCATACTCCATAAAATTTCTAATAGACTTTGATTAATAGGTATAAGCCGATCTCGTTTATTCTTTGTTTGAAATGTTGCTGAATTGCTGAGGGTTATAGTTTTTTCGGTAAGATTAATACTTTCCCACTTCAAGGAAAGTATTTCACCTAATCGCATTCCAGAAAGAAAAGCGATTCTGAATAAATCTCTTAGAAAAGCTTCACCAGTTGCATTACAGATTTTTTCTAGCTCCACTTCCTTGATATATGCCGGGAACGTTTTAAAGGGCTTTGGCGCTTTGATTTTTGAAAAGACATTGATTTCTACTACTCCCCACCTAATCGCTGTATTTATGGCACTTTTAAGCGTTCTTAAATACAATCTAGCTGAGTGTTCCGATCTGGAAAAGGTATCTGCTATAAATCTGTCAGCTATTTTCACCGAGATATCAGAAACCATAAAATCATTAGCAGCACAGTTTTTTTCTTTTTGAATAAAATTCCCCAGCATTAGAAAAGAAAGCTTTACCGCTCGTTCTATGTAGCTTGCTGAATGAGTGTTAGTAATCCAAGCCACATATTCGCGCTCAAATTCCGCTAGAGTTTTTGGAATCACTTTTTTCTGATTAATTCTTTCCTTGAATTCTGTTAAAAACTGCAAAGCTTCAGATTTGTTTTTTGTTCCGGTGCTCTTCGTTGTTCTTTTTCCACTTCTGGAATAGATCAACTGCCAATAAGGAGAGTAGTTTGTTTTGGTTAGATAAAATTTTTCCATGATAAGACCTTTATTTTGTCTTACCAAGAATTGAGATAGGCTATTTCAAAAAGTTATTACCAAAGTTAGTAACTGATTTTTACGCCATAAACGAATCAGAGGGATTTCCATTAGTTCTTTAAAAATAAAAACCCCGTTTCTAATTTGAATACAGGGTTTTTTGTGGGAGCTAATGGATTCGAACCAATGACCCTCTGCTTGTAAGGCAGATGCTCTGAACCAGCTGAGCTAAGCTCCCATGAACATAATATCAAAATTTTGCGGCTCAATTATAGAACTTTTGTGTCTAAGATACAAGAACTGTAAAACTTTTTCGAAAACTTTTATCAATATTTTTTGAGCGGGCGACGGGACTTTTCCGAAGGAATCCCTTAGGGAGAACCCGCAAATTAATTTCCAATTGAGCGGGTGACGGGACTTGAACCCGCGACTTTCAGCTTGGGAAGCTAACACTCTACCACTGAGTTACGCCCGCGACTGAACAAAATTAGTTTACTCTAAAGTCTAATTCAAGATTTTTATTTATTTTCGAACAAAAAATTGTATCTAATGAGTAATCCCTCTCAAAAAAGTTCTCGTACGACAGATTTTATTTTGGTACTTCTAATAGTCTTCCTCTCGTTCTTCTTATGGAACACAGTTTTAGTTTTTCCAATTAAGCTTTTCGTTGTATTTCTTCACGAAGCATCCCATGCTATAACAATTCTAATTACGGGCGGAACAATATCGGAAATTTCATTAGGCTTTGATTTAGGAGGCAAAATTACTGCTGAAAGCGGTAACGATATTTTAATTGCGAGCTCGGGCTACCTAGGTAGTCTATTTTTTGGACTACTCATTTATCTCGTAGCAGAGATGCAAAAACCACGCCGGTACATTTATTTATCGTTAGCGTTGCTCTTTTTGATCATAATTTTCATTAGTACTCCAACCTTAGAGTTCATTCTTATAGGCTTATTTACTATTGGTTTATTGGTAGTTTTTGGCTTCTTTGTAAGAATAAGGTTAGTCAAGATTATTGTAAAAGCTATCTCTCTTGTAAGCGCAATTTATGTTCTTATTGATGTGAAAGAAGATATGCTTTCACAAGAATTTGCCAGCGATGCACAAATTATGGCTGGATTAATTGGTATAGATCAGTTAACAGTAAGTCTGATATGGCTGGTTGTTAGCGTTGTTCTAATCGGAATTATATTGAAACTATCTTACAAGTCGAAAGTGAAAGTTTAATCATCTTCCACAAAGCTCAGTACAATTATTCCTGCTATAAAGAAAATACCTATTGTAAGAATCGCAAGTCTTTGGGCACCGGTGACAAAGCTTACTAAGCCAAATACTAACGGACCAAGGATAGCAGAGCTCTTTCCGAAGAATGAATAAAAACCGAAAAATTCAGTTTTCTTATCGAACGGAGTTAGCTTAGACATCAAGCTTCTGCTTGTAGATTGTGTAGCCCCCATTACGCTTCCGGCTAATAGTCCAACCACATAAAAGCTGTTTTTTTCAATTTCAAAAACGGATGAATTAAACAAACCGGAAAGGAATTTTGTTACAAAACCGTCATGGTCACTCGTTAAATAGGCAAAGATAATTGTAAATACCCAAACGTAAAGTGAAGCTACCAGAGATTTCTTTTGCCCGTGTGAATCTGCTATAAAACCAAAAAGCAATGAGCCTACAATTGCAGTTGACTGAACAATTAAGAAGAAAATTATTAACTGCTCTAAAGAAAAATGCAGCGTTGTGGTGGCGTAGTTGCCGGAAAAAAAAATTACTGTGTTGACTCCTTCTATATAAAAGAAAAAAGAAAGAAGGAACAATGAAAGATTTCTATAATTCTTAAGATGAGTGATTGTGTTAAATACTCTGGAAAGTCCAATCATAAAAAATGATTCATCAACTATTTTTTTCTTTCTTGTATCCTTTAGGAAAAAGAAAAGCGGCAAACTAAATACTAAGAATACCAAAGCAGCTATTGGAAAAGACTCTTTAATCATTTGCCGGGAAATGAAAGGATAAACCAAAGCTAAAGTTGTGAGCGAACCGAGATAACCCATTGCAAAACCGTAACCGCTAACCCGACCGTAATTTTTTGGTGCTGTTATTTCCGGTAGAAACGAATCGTAAAAAACGAGACCAGCTTCAAAGCCAACGTTTGCTAAAACAAAAATGAGAATTCCAAGGAGAATGTCCCCCTTCCCTACAAAATAGAGTAGTGAAGTTGAAGCGATGCAAAGCAGTGTAAATATTAACAAGAATCTTTTTTTGCCGGCTGAATAGTCTGCAATTGCGCCAAGAATTGGAGAAATGAATGCCGTAATCAACATTGAAATACTGGTGCCAATACTCCAATAAAAATCTCCGACGGGCTCGCCGCCAACTATTGTCTGTTTGAAATAAACTGCATAGAGAAATGTAACGACAACGATTGAGTAAGAAGTGTTTGCAAAATCAAAGAGAGTCCAAATAAAGACTTTAAATTTTTCCGACTCTTTAATCTTGGCTATTTTTTTTGGGTAAAGATTCCCCAATCAGACCTCTTCCGGACTTGTTAAGGTTTCCGCTCTCTTTTAATTCGGAAAGAATTGCATCCAAAATTCCGTTGATAAACTTACCGCTGTTCGATGTGGAATAGTCTTTCGCAATTTCTATTACTTCGTTAATAGAAACTTTTGGTGGAATTTCCGGGAAATACATTAACTCAGTAATACCAATTTGGAGTAACAGTTTATCAATGAGAGCAATTCTGTCCATTTCCCAATTAGCTACTTTAGTGTGAATTTCTTGTTCAAGAGATTTTTTGTTGGCTACTACTTTGTTAACGAGTTGTTTTGCAAATTCTAAATCGGCTTGGTTTGTAACGTCAGCTAAAATACCATTCATTAGTATTGTTAATCCGTCTCCATTAAGCTCATAAGCATAAAGAACTTGAAGTACTTTTTCTCTCAGTATTCTTCTATTTGTCTTCATAATTCCAATAAATTTTACTGCAAATGTATTAGGATGATTTCAAAAAACATTTTTTCTCATTCCGGGTCGAAAATTAACTAAAACCGATTTGGGGAACAAATAATCTTGAATTTTCTTTGTCAGATTGCGAAAAACCAAAAAAGGAGCAGAGCAATGCTCTCCCTTGTCCGGTAAAATATTGTCTTTTCAAACGACAGAGAATAGTCTGACGACACACCTAAGGAATTCACACGATAAAACTTGGCAATTTGAGTAATTCTGGAGAGGTGGAACCCATCAGAAATGATTAAAACAGAATCATGAGCAGCTGCACCGCTAAAATTCTTTCTCAGATAATGGATCTGCTCGGTTGTGGTTGATGAACGATTCTCAATTACAATATTCTTTTTAGAAACACCCAGATTTACCAAATACTTTTTAGCGGCTTCGGCTTCAGTCATTTCACCCGGAGCTCTTCCGCCAGTTAGTATTACTTTTTTGATACTTCCCTTTTGATAAAGCTCCAAAGCTTTGCGGATTCTTTTTTCAAAAATGGGGCTTGGATTTCCCCTACTGTAAACAGCAGCTCCGGGGATACATCCATAAGTAAATGTTTGGTTTTCTATGCGTGATTGAGAAAACGCCTTAACATTCCAAACAAAAATTAAACTGAAAGCCATCAGCACAGCTATTCCAACTATTGTTCTAATAGCTGTTCTCAATTCCAATAGAGAATCAGTGCCAATTATCCAGCCCCATAAATAGTTTAAGGAGAACAGCTGGGTAAAAAGACTTAGTACATACGCTGCCCCCATATAAACTTTCTTTAGCGGGAAATTGAAAATCATTTTATCAGTGTGCAAGAAATTTAGTTTAGCCAGCATCCAAACAGCTAACAGTAAGGTCAGCGAAAGAGTTAATAAAATATTTACGAAAATTAATTTCCTTGCATCCAGCGTTCGCTTTAAGAAACTTATAACCACTAAGGCAATAATGAGAACGATTGCTAAAAATCCGTTCATCAGATTTCCGATATAATCAAACCGGATTTCTTTAAGAGGAATATCATTGAGATCATATTTGAGGTATATCAAGAAAATTAGATAGAGCAGCGACAACATTCCGGCTATGATGATTCCGGTTTTGCTGTTATTTGCGAGGCGTCCTTTCTTCATCATTTATGATACCGGATTAATTAAAACGTTTATAGCACTACCTTTTCCGGCTATTACATCTGCCTCAACATGAAAACTGTTTTTAATATTTTCTTTGGTTAGGATTTCTTTCTTTTCGCCATCAAAAGCAATTTTGCCATTCTCCATTATAACCGTGCGGTTAGAATAAATGCCAACCAAGTTAAGGTCATGCGAGACTGTTAAAATAGTTTTCCCTTTCTCTTTGTTAATGCTTTTAAGCAATTCAAAAATTGATATTTGATGTTCAATATCCAAATGCGAATTCGGCTCATCAAGCAAAATGATTTTTGCATCTTGCGCTAAAGCCCTAGCAATGAAAACACGCTGTGCTTCCCCGCCGGAAATTTCATTTATACCTTTCTTAGCTAAGTGTTCAATTTCCAGCTTTGCTAAAGCTTCATTCACAATTCTTCTATCATCATCTTTATCAAAACCAAGTAAGTTGAGATAAGGAGTTCGTCCCATCATAACAATTTCGTAAACAGAAAAAGGAAAAACCGAGTAGTTCATTTGCGGCACATAAGATATTAGCTTCGAGAAATTGCTCTGCGATTTTTTGCTCGAAACATTCCCGAAAACTTCAATAATTCCGGAATCCGGATTAAGCAGATTTGCAACCAATCTAAGTAATGTTGATTTACCGCAACCGTTTGCGCCGAGAATGCTTATGAACTCACCTTCCGTAACAGTGAATTCATTTATAAGCAAATTGAAACCATCATCGCTTTTGTGATGAGAATAGCTGAATTCTAAATTTTTAATTTGAATTGCGTTCAAGTTTACCAAACTATTTTATTTGTTTAGAATTTCATCTATAGATTTGCCCAGCAGTAAATCTAATCTTGCTTGCAAGATATTATAAACGTAAACAGAATTTATATAATTATACTTTGCTTGCGAAACAGAAACCAGCGCGTCGGTTATTTCTATTTGCGATGAAAGCCCGGAAGAATAACGCTTCTGAGCAATTTGGTAACCTTTCTCCGTCTCATCAACCGCACTTTGATAAGATGTAATTTGAGCTACTGCTTTCTTTATTGACAAAACCGTGTTCTCGTAATCTCTGTGTAATTCCTTTTTAGTCTTAGCGAGAGATTCAACAGATTTGTCATAATCTATTTTCGCTTGCTGATACTTAGAATCAATCGAAAAACCTTTAAAGATCGGTACCCGCAAGTTCAAGCCGATTGAAACCGAATTAATAAAACGCCAATTCGAAATTGAGCGGTCATCATTTTCTTGAGACTGCATTTGCCAGTTTCCGAACGCACGTAATTCCGGATAATGCTGGGAGTATTGATATGAACTGGAAAGGTCTTGCAACTTGGTTTGCATTTCCGATTGCTTCAATAAAGAATTGTTGCTGTTTAACCTTTGAATGCCGGAATCATCAACTTTAAAATCTTTCGAAATATAGTTTAATGAGCCCGAGACATTTATTTCACTACTTAACTCTATCCCCAAAATAATTTTAAGATTGTTCGCAGCAAGCTCAAGTTGATTTTTCGCTTCCGCTAAAACCGGAACACTATTTTGATACTGAACATTGGCTCGTATCTGATCATACTCGGAGACTCTTCCAACAGAATACATTGATTTAGTATTCTTGAGATTTTCTTCCGCCCTCTGCAGCTGTAGTTCCGCCAGTTTGATGTATTCTTTTGCTAACAAGTAGGTGTAGTAACTATCCTTAACCTTCATCACTAACTCAGATTCAGAATACTGTTGAGCTAAAGAGGCTAATTCATTATAAGCATCTGAGATTCTTGTTGCCAGGAACATAGCGCCGGTTGCTAACGGCTGATCAAGCTGAACTCCGGCGGTAAGATTATTTTTTGTCCCGGCTGGAAACGATCCGCTGAAAAACGGAGTTTCAAGAAAGAACTCGGGACGTTTAAGTGCTCTTGAATAAGAAGCAGTACCTTCAATCGATGGCAACACAGACTCGCCAAATGTCTGCCGGACTTGTTCTGCGGCTTTTATTTTATCCAGCTTAACTTGTTTAAGATCGTGATTGTTTTCTAATGCGATTTTAATTGCTTGTTCAAGATTCAAAGTAAGTTTTTGATTTTGTGCTAAAGTGCTGCATACTGCTGTAAGCAGAAGCAAAATGAATCCAAATCTCATTTTTTCCTCATAAATATTTTCGAACAAATATATAAAGATTTATAGTGAACTTGAGAGGTAAAATTATTCCTCAATCCGCTGCAGAACTAATGTCTTTTTGAAAAACATTCGAAGGAGGAATATTGCAATTGCTCCGCCAATAACATCGGCAATCCAATCTAAAACATCAGCATATCGCCCCGGTATAAAGTATTGATGAATTTCATCAAGAGCGGCATATAAACTCAAAAACAAAAGGGAAAACAAAATTGGCTTTAGTTTGAGAGCACTATATTTATCTTGAAAATGCAGAGTAAGTGCAAGTAGAATTTCCAATATAAAATATGCTGCAAAATGTTCAAACTTATCCTGAGCATCAAAAAATTTTGGCAGTCCATCAACCGGAATTGTTGTTGCAGTGAAAATAATTACCCAATAAACAGCCAACGGAACATAAACTAAAAGAACTTTATGTTCTTGAAGTGTTTTATATAATCGATTTACGAATAAACTTGATTGCATCAGGTAGATTTTCCAATATATCTTGAGCTGTGAATGAATATTCTGTTTTCTTTTCCAACAGTAAGTCTGCCGATAAACTGTGCAAATAAATTGCTGAGATTAACGCGCTTTCTATTTCTTTTGATTGAGCAATGAAGCCGGCAATTATACCGGTTAATACATCGCCGGTTCCAAATTTTGCCATCCCGGGATTTCCGACAGAGTTAATCAGCATCTCACCTTTAGGAGTAAATACCAGTGTTGGCGCTCCCTTGAGTACGAGCCAGCAATTATTTTCTTCAGCAAATTTTCTTCCGTAAGCGGCAAAATCCTTTTCCAATTCTTCCAAAGTTATTCCTAGAAGATCTGCAAACTCTTTGTGATGCGGAGTAAGAATTTTATTACTGAGATTGAGCTTGTAATAATTCCCATCAGAAAGCGCATAGATCGCATCTGCATCAATCACCATGAACTTATTTTTGTTTTCAGCAATCAATTTTCTAACGGTCGCCAAAGTTGCTTCTTCCCTACCTAAACCGGGACCGACAGCAATGATATCTGCCCATATAATTTTTGAATCTAATTCTAAAAGGTTAGCTCCTTGTAAAAATTCCTTTTTGTTGTCAGAATAAGGAAGAACAATAGCCGCATCAACTTTTTTCTGCGCCACTTGTTTAATTGATTTTGGAAAAGCTAAGAAGCATGAACCGGCTCCGCTTTTCAGAACTGCATTGGCTGTAAACCAAGCTGCGCCGGGATAAGCACCGCTGCCGGCAATTACCAAAACTTTTCCGGATGAATACTTGTGTGAGTCTTTAGATTTCTTCGGTAAGCCGTAGAATGCGTCCTCCGGTTCAACCAAATAATTATTGGTAGAAACTTTATTGTAGTATCCGCTACCAATGCCTATAGATCCTTTTGCGATTTGTCCGCCATTCACGTAACCTTTGCCGTAGAACAAACCGGTTTTGAATTCGCTTAACGTTACTGTCAAATCAGCACTAAAGATTATCTCGCCGGTAGATGTTTCCAAATCAAGTCCGGTAGGAACATCAACAGCAATTTTGAAAGCATCAAGGGAATTTAGAAAGCCAATTATCTCTGAATATGGCTTACCAATTTTTCCCCGGCTTCCGGTTCCAAGCATCGCATCAACTAATACCGAGCAATCCCTCAACGATTTTAGATCTCTAATTGATTTGTATAATAAAAGTTTACTCGAAGGATATTCTGCTAAAACGTTTTTTGTAATCCTAAAATTTTCGAGCGCTTCCCCTTTCAAATCCCTTTTTAATCCAAGCGAGATTATCTTTACATCATAACCATTAATGAGCAAATGCCGGGCAAGCGCAAAACCATCTCCCCCATTGTTTCCCTTGCCGCAAACTATTCCAACGCTCTTGTTAGCGAAATATTCAGAGTACTCCAACATTATATCATATATACTTCGTGCGGCATTTTCCATTAAAACCATTGGCGGGATCCCAAGTTTATTAATGGCGTAAGTATCTGCCGAACGAACTTGCTGTGATGAAAATAATGGAATCATCTTATTGGGCTTGTTTGTTACTTAAAAATAAGAAAGAATAGAAATAAAAAACGGCATGAAGTAAAAATACAGACGGACTATTTTCAGCGCTTACTTAATAGCTGATGTAATAATTCCAAGTAGCATATCCGGGAAAAATCCCAGAATCAGAATAAAAGCCGCGCTTATAATTATTGCTGCATAAGTTCCTACAGAAGATTCAATTTCGAAATCTTCTTCGGAATTTTTGAAGTAAGCATAAACAACTACGCGGATATAGAAATAAACACTGATTACACTTGATAGAACGCCAACAATAGCAAGCCAGGTTAAGTTTGCTTGAATAGCGCCAAAGAAAACATAGTATTTACCAAAGAATCCGGCTAAAGGAGGAATTCCCGCAAGTGCAAACATGAATAAGGAAATCATCGCGGCAAGGAATGGACTTTTGCTTTGCAATCCCGCGTAAGATTTGATTCCGGTTCTCGAATCATCTTTGCCTTCAATTACAGAGATAACAGAAAAAGCACCAATGTTCATAAACGCATAAGCTGCGAGATAAAAAATAATTCCGGCGATACTGTATTTGTTTCCGGCGGCAAGTCCAATAATCATATAACCGGCGTGGGAAACAGATGAATAAGCAAGCATTCTTTTTAAGTTGTCTTGGGAGATTGCAATTACACTACCAACAACCATTGAGAGTGCGGATATTACAGCAAAGTACGATTTGAAAAAGTTTGGAGCCCCGTAAGTAACTACTGCTCCTAACATAATAATGAACACACTAAAAGCCGCTGCCTTACCGACTGTTGACATCAATCCGGTTACAGTTGTTGCAGAGCCTTGATATACATCCGGCACCCACATATGGAAAGGAACAGCTGCAACCTTAAAACTAAAGCCAACGAAAAATAGAATCATTCCTAAAACGAAAAGTATGTTGGAGCTGTATCCAACAAAATTTTCTACCAAGTTTTGAATGCTGGTTGAACCGGTTGTACCGTAAATGAGAGCGATACCGTAAACAATAAATCCGGTTGCGAACGCGCCAAGTAAAAAGTATTTCAAGGAAGCTTCGTTAGCTGAAGATTTTTTACGGTTAATTCCGGCAAGTACATAGAAGCAAATAGACATCAACTCTAAGCCCATGAATATCATAAAAATATCACGTGCGCTTGCCATTATCATCATACCAAGTACTGAAGACTGAATTAGTATGTAGTATTCGCCAAAATCGGCTTCATATTTCTTCATGAAATCAATTGAAGCAAGAACTATTAACGCTGCACCGAAATTAAAAATTGTGTTAAAGATTGCAGATTTACCGCCAACTTCTAACATCCCACTGAATAGAACGAGACCTTGATCTACATTAAAGATTGAATAGATAGCTGTTCCAAAAAACAATAGCGCGGAAAACCAAGGCAACAATTCTTTGCTTTTCTTCGTGCTAATTTCAAGAACAACGGATAAAACTATTCCCACACCAATTACGATGTAAGGCATTAAGAGATAATATTCAAAATTATTTGCTGGCATATCTATTAGGCAATTACTTTAAAATGTTTACAGAATATGCAGAAACTTGCTGCAATACTGTTTGAACAGAAAGTTCGGTCATCTTCAAAAATGTATTCGGGTAAATCCCAATCCAAAGAACAAAAACAAAAATCGGGACGAGAATCAAAATTTCTCTTTTATTCATATCAGTTAGTTCGTGCTCAAGCTCGTGATTAGTTACCTTGCCGAAAACTACACGTTGATACATCCACAATAAATAAACTGCTGCAAAGATTACTCCGGATGCAGCAAAAACTGTAAACCATGTACTTCCAAGTGTAGCTGATTTATACGAGCCAAGAAGAATCAAAAACTCACCAATAAAACCATTTAATCCAGGTAAGCCAACTGATGATAACATCGCTATCATCAAGAAGGTAGAGTAAATCGGAACGAGTTTCGCAATGCCGCCATAGAAAGCTATATCGCGTCTGTGGGTCCTTTCGTATGCAACGCCAACTAAAAGGAATAAGGCACCGGTTGAAAGTCCGTGGTTAATCATTTGGATTACCGCGCCTTGCACTGACTCAATCGTCATTGCAAAAATTCCGAGTACAACAAATCCTAAGTGAGAAACAGATGAATAAGCCACAAGCTTTTTCATGTCAGTCTGCACCATAGAAACCAACGCACCGTAAATGATTCCAATTACTGCTAAGACAGAAATAGCCGGCGCGTATGCAACTGCCGACTGTGGGAAAAGTGGTAAACAAAATCTTACTAAACCGTAAGTTCCCATCTTAAGAAGAACTCCGGCAAGAATAACGGAACCGGCTGTTGGAGCTTCAACGTGAGCATCGGGCAACCATGTGTGAAGCGGGAACAACGGGACTTTAATTGCAAAGCTGAGGAAGAACGCGCCAAACATCCAAGCTTGCACTTGATGCGGAACCGTAGGACCAACTTTGTAAAGATCAATCAAGTTTGTGGTGAAAAATCCGGTAACTGAAGAAGAATAAACCGCGAGCCAGATAATTGCAACAAGCATTAGTAAACTGCCAAACATTGTGAAGATGAAAAACTTTATCGAAGCGTAAATTCTTCTTTCGCCGCCCCAGATACCAATGATGAAATACATTGGGATAAGCATTGCTTCCCAGAAAATGTAGAATAGGAAAACATCAAGCGCCATAAAAACGCCAAGCATTCCGGCTTCAAGAAACAGCATTGAGAAAGTGAACATCTTAACATTCTTCTCGATGGCTTTCCAGGTTGAGAGCAAAGTAAGCGGAGTTAGAAATGTTGTAAGAAGAATCAACAGCATCGAAATTCCATCTACGCCTACAAAGTAAGATACGTTCAAACTCTTAATCCAAACTGCTTGGTGAATTAACTGGAAGAGCGGATTTGTCTGATCGAATTGACTGTAAGCTACAAGAGAGATTACAAAAGCAAGTAAAGAAGATGCAATGCCAAACCAGCGGATCAGTTTTACTTGTTCATTTTTGAAAAATAGAACAAGAACACTGCTTATGATCGGTGTTAAAAGTAAGTATGTTAAAATTTCGCTATTAATCATTTTTCTTTTTGTTTTTCTTTGCCTACTCTGCGCCTTCTCAGCGTTCTCTGCGGTAAAAGTTTTAACGCAAAGGTCGCAAAGTGTTTCGCAGAGGATACAAAAATTATAAACTCAGTATTAGCCACAATAAAGCTATCGCAATTCCTGTAATCATTATTACAGCATAAGCGTGTGTTGCACCGGTTTGAATTTTACGGATGACTCCGGAAGACTTATCAATTAAACTTGCTAAGCCATTTACGGCGCCATCTATAATTGCTACATCAGCAAATTTCCAAAGTAACTTTTCACTTCCCTTTTGAATCGGCTGAACTACAGCGGCTTCGTAAGCTTCATCAACAAAATATTTGTTGAGAAGTAGATTATAAAAACCTTTGAACTTAGCTGAAACGTTTTCTGCAATTTGCGGTTTCTTATTATAAACATGAATTGCAAAGTAAATTGCGCTTAATGCTAATGCCACTGAAGCAGCCATCAACAATATTTCTTCTAAGTGCGAATGAGAACCGAAGTGAGCAAGTTTGTTCATAGCTGGTTCGTAAACCGGTTCAAGCCAGCTTTCAAATAAATTTCCATGCTCACCTACAAAAACTTTTGGCAACCCAATGTAACCGCCAACGATAGATAAAAACGCTAGTATTATTAACGGAACAGTCATTACAGGCGGAGATTCGTGCGGATGAACATGATGATGATCGAAACGCTCGTTACCATAAAAAGTAAGCGAAAGCAAACGGAACATATAGAACGCGGTCATCATAGCTGTAATCATTCCGACTAGCCAGAAAATGAATCCACCATTTGCGTATGCGTTCCAAAGAATTTCATCTTTGCTGAAGAATCCGGAAAGCCCGGGAACACCAGCAATCGCAAGTGTTGCAATAAAAAATGTTAAGTAAGTACGCGGCATATACTTCTTTAGCCCGCCATACTTCTGAATATTTTGTTCTTCGTGCATTCCATGAATTACAGAACCGGCACCAAGGAACAACAATGCTTTGAAGAAAGCGTGAGTCATAACATGGAATATTGAAGCGCTGAACGCTCCCATTCCCGCAGCAAGAAACATATATCCAAGCTGACTTACAGTTGAGTAAGCTAAAACTTTTTTAATATCGTTTTGAACAAGACCGATTGAAGCCGCCATAATTGCGGTAAGTAATCCAACTACAGCGACAATCATCATAACTGTTGGCGCGCTGGCAAATATTATTGATGTGCGACTAACCATATAAACGCCGGCTGTAACCATTGTAGCGGCATGGATTAACGCTGAAACCGGAGTTGGACCCGCCATAGCATCCGGCAGCCAAACAAAAAGTGGAATTTGAGCAGACTTGCCCGTAGCGCCGATGAATAAGAAAATTGCTATCAAACCAAAAGTAGATTCTGCAACCGGGAATGTTGCTGCTTTAGATAAAACTTCATTGAAGTTGAGTGAATCAAAAGTTAGATAGATGAGAAACATTCCGAGTAGGAATCCGAAATCGCCAATTCTGTTTACAACAAAAGCTTTCTTAGCTGCTTGCGAAGTTGTTCCCTTCTCAAAATTTCTATCGTACCAGAAACCAATTAGCAAGTATGAACAAAGTCCTACACCTTCCCAACCTAAGAATAAAACAACAAAGTTGTCCCCAAGGATTAGGTTCATCATCGCAAAGATGAAGAGATTTAGATATGCAAAGAATCTCCAGAAACCTTTATCTCCGTGCATATAACCAATTGAGTAAACGTGGATCAAGAATCCAACGCCAGTTACAATCAAAGCCATAGTTAACGAAAGCTGATCAACTAGGTAAGCAAACTTTACGTTCAAGCCGCCAACACTAAGCCATGTAAATAGCCCAACGGTATTCGATCTTTCTTCTACCGGTAAAGCAAGTGTTTGGAAGAATGCGCCAACAACAATCAGAAATGAAATGCCAACTGTTGCTGAGCCAATTATTCCAATAATTTTTTCCCCGACATCATCGGGACAGGCGTTCTTGATCTTTCGTCCGAACAATCCATTAATCAAGAAACCGATCAGCGGCAAAAGAACTGTAAGGTATATTAGATTTATCATTACCACTTAAAGATATTTATCGCGTCTATGTTTACGGTTAATTTGTTTCTAAAGATTGCAATAATGATTGCCAAACCAACTGCGGCTTCGGCTGCGGCAACTGTCATTACAAAGAATACAAAAACTTGTCCAATCGAATTTCCCAAGTATGAAGAAAAGGTGACTAAAGTAAGATTCGCAGAGTTAAGCATTAGCTCGATACTCATAAAAACTACAATCGCGTTTCTTCTAATTAATACTCCCGCAACGCCCACGCAAAACATGAACGCGCTGAGAATCAGATAATATTCCATTGGAACAGCTGACATATTCTACTCGAATTTTTTCTTTGCTAAAACTAAAGCTCCAATTGTAGCAGCAAGTAGTAAGAAACCGGCAACTTCAAATGGAATTATATAATCTGTATATAGGTGATGACCAATTGTCTGGATTGTACCGGCATTAATACTTGCAGCTTCATCCGCTGTTAAAGTGCGTGATGGATTTCCCTTGAAAATCAAAAATGCTAACTGAACAAACACAAACGCAGAAATCAGTATCGCGAAAAACTTAATTCCCCGTTTATCAACAAACAATCCGTGTTCGGTTTCGGTATTCAAAAGCATAAGAACAAAAAGGAATAACACCATAATAGCGCCGGCATAAACTATAACTTGCACTACTGCAATAAACTGAGCATTTAAGAGCAAATACAAACCGGCTAATGCAAAAAAGTTAAGCACTAAAAATACAGCGCTCAAAACTGCGTTCTTACGGGTAATAACCATTACTGATGTTACGGCAGCAATTGCAGCTAAAACAAAAAATAGAATTAATTGAATGTTCATTAAGGAGTGTTCCTATAAATCATTCTTGGGAATGGAATAGCTTCGCGCAAATGCTCTAGACCGCAAATCCAGCTAACAGTTCTTTCCAATCCTAAGCCAAAGCCGCTATGAGGAACTGAACCAAATCTTCTCAAATCCAAATACCATTCAAAAAATGATTGCGGTAAGTTGTGTTCTTTTATTCTTTCCAATAGAAAATCTAAATTATCTTCGCGCTGGCTTCCGCCAATAATTTCGCCGTAGCCTTCAGGAGCGATAACATCAACAGCTAAAGCAACTTTAGGATTTTCCGGATCGCGCTTCATGTAAAACGCTTTAACTTCAGATGGATAGCGGTGAATCATTACCGGACGGTCAAATTCTTCGCCGATAATTGTTTCATCAGCACCACCGAGATCATTTCCCCATTCAAACTCAACGCCCTTTCTCTTTAGTATTTCTACAGCTTCTGTGTAAGAAATTCTTGGGAAAGGTCTTTTAATCGTTTCAAGCTTTGTTAAATCACGTTCTAATTCTTGTAGTTCAACTTGGCAATCAGTTAGTACTGATTGAACTATGTACTCTATAAATTCTTCTGCCAATGCCATGTCATCATCTAAATCGTAGAAAGCCATCTCCGGTTCAACCATCCAGAATTCGGTTAGATGGCGGCGGGTTTTGGATTTCTCTGCTCTAAAAGTTGGTCCGAATGAATAAACTTTTCCGAGTGCGAAAGCGCCACTTTCTTCGTAAAGCTGACCGCTTTGTGTTAAATAAGCTTTTCCTAAATCAAAATATTCCATTTCAAACAGCGTGGAAGTTCCTTCGCAAGCGTTTGGAGTAATGATTGGCGGATCGAACAATACAAATCCGCGTGAATCGAAGAAATCTCTAATGGCTTTTACAACTCGCGCACGGACTTTCAGAATTGCAACTTGCCTCTTAGAACGAACCCATAAGTGGCGGTTGTCTATCAAAAATTCAATTCCGTGCTCTTTAGGAGTAATCGGATACTCGTGAGCAATAGAAATTGTTTTCATATCAATCACGTCAAGTTCATAACCGCCAACAGAACGCGGTTCTGATTTAACTTTCCCTCTTACTTCAAAAGAAGATTCTTGAGTAAGCTTCTCTGCGGCTTCAAACAATTCTTCCGTTACATTTCCCTTAAACACAACACACTGAACATATCCCGAACCATCGCGCAAAATCAAAAATTTAAGCTTACCGCTAGATCTTTTGTTATAAAGCCAGCCTTTAAGAGTAACTTCTTCCCCAACGTGATTTTTTAAGTCTTTAATGTAAACTGTAGGTTTTTGGCTCATACCGTTATTCTAAAATTGACGAGCAAATATAAAGAAGCGAGTTCTAAATGCAAAATCAGTAAGGATTAAATGTAAATAGTATTTAAGATTGAATTTAACAGCGAAATATTTATTTTACCTGCGTAATGTTATTGTAAAATTAGTTTATTGATGCAGTGAATATGTTTTCAAATACTCTATCTGTTTAATAAGGAAGAAAATGCTTGTTCGACTCAAAAAATATTTGTACTTCCTCTTAGTAGCATTGCTCTTGCCTTATACTTTCGTCTTACCCCAACGCCACACAATAAAAACGTACACAATAGAGGACGGACTTCCGACAAATGTTGTGAATGATGTTGTGCAAGACAACTCCGGGAAGATGTGGTTTGCTACAGAAATCGGAGTTACTTCTTACGATGCAACTTCCTGGAAAAATTATGGAGAGGCAGAGGGTTTAGCGGCAGCCAATTATCCAATAATTAAGAAGGATGCGCAAGGAACACTTTGGACAGTTTCTCATTTTGCAAACTCGCCTATTTTATTCTTATATAAAAACAGATGGCATCCGGTCAAACGGATTAATTATGCCTACGGCGAACTTACATATACCGCATTCGACGTAAAAATTATTAAAGGCAAACCGGTTTTATTAGTCGGCACCGAGAAATCACTCTACATGTTTAAGCATGACAAATGGACCGATCTTGGTAAGATTTATAAACAGCTCTTAGGCAACATAACTAGTGTTACTCTAATTGGAAACAAGTTTTATGTGACTAATGCCGGCGGAATTTTTGTATTGGATGAATCTTCATTCGACGAATCCATCAACACAATTATAAAAGCGCCTTCAAGAAAAATTTTAGCAACCGGTTTTGATGATAGTTACGGCATCAACAAAATATGGCTTCTTGGACGCGATTGGATAGGCTATTATGATCTCGACATAAGAAAATTTGTGCTCTTAAAGACAAATTTTTACTTAAAGGCATTCCCTACATTTGAAAGAAATTTTATTGTAGCAGACAAAATTAATAGCGTGTTTTTCGGAAACGCACGGGAAACATTTAATTTAGAATTAAACACCAATAAAATCTTTCATTTGGGAATGAACAACGGATTCACTTCGGAAGGCTGCTCAAATATTTTTATAGATCGAGAAAGCAATGTTTGGCTTCCATCGGCACGTGGCGTGGATAAGATGACGAACATTCTTTTTACAAATTACTATAGAAAAGATGGACTTGCTGAAAATGAAGTTGTATCTATTGAAGAAATTAATCCCGGAGAATATTTCTTTGGGCATAATTTTAGTTTCACTATTCTAAAGAATGACAAATACGTAACATATAAACATGAAAACCGGATGCCAAAAAATCTTTCTAGCGGCAGAGTTATGGATGTTTGCCGGGATAAATCCGGCAACGTTTATTTTGCTGCTACTTATGCCGGCTTTGGAAAATATTCCAAAGATGGAACTTTAACCTGGCTATCCGACAACCAAAATGGAACAATCGGTTTTACCACAGTGGAATTCGATCCTAAAGGACAGCTTTGGGTAGGATCGTTAACCGGTCTCTATAAGTATTCAAATGGCAAGCTCACAAAAATTTCTGAAGTTGAAAACAAATTCCAGTTGATTAGACAGATATACTTTTCCAGCAATGGTAAGCAATTCATTACTTCTTCAGGAGGATTGTACACTCTTAATAACAATAAATTAGTACCTGCTACAAATGAAAAAGTACAGGGCAGCTACTTTTCAATTCATGAATATAAGGATGGGAAATTTCTTGTTGGCAAAAACAGCGGCTTGTACTTATTAGAAAACAAAAGCATAAGAAAATTTGATTTAGGATCATTCACCGCTAATAGGAAAATTTTCTTTATCGAAAAAGATAAAAATGGCAATTTCTGGTTCGGCACAGATGACGGAGTGCTTTGGTGGGATGGACAAACTGTAAGAAAATTCAGCATGGAAAACGGATTGAGCGGAAGAGAAACCAACAGATTTGCATGGTTTAATGATTCCAAAGGTAAAGTTTGGATTGGGACTGACCGTGGAGTTTCATGTTATCAATCTCAGTATGATATAAAAGAATCGGTGCCGGTCATACAAAATGTACTACTAACAGATTTGCACGGTGCAGTGTTTTCGCTAAAAAGCGATCTCGAATTTTCCCACCTTAACAATACGTTCAGCATAACCGGAAAGGCAATTTCTTTTAGAGATGAAAAGCGAATCAATTACCGCATGAAGCTTTCCGGCTTTGATGATGACTGGATTTATATATCAAATGCCAACACTTCTCGCTACACAAACTTGCCGCACGGTGAATACAGATTATATATCCAGGCAAAAAATTCCAATGGCGCATGGAGTAAGCCGTTCGTTTCCGGTTTGATAATAATTAGCCGCCCTTTTTATATGACATGGTGGTTTGCTAGTTCTGTTGCATTAGGAATTCTATTCAGCTTATTTCTATTCTACTCCTATGCCTCTCAGAAAAAGTACGCAGCTCAATTAGAAAAAGAGGTAATGGCTGCAACTTATGAGTTAAATGCTTCCGAACAAAAAATGAAAACTTTGATAGAAAATACACCTACATTAATTACTACATTAGACAGCGAAGGCAAAATTCTCTTTATCAATAAAGGTTTAGAACAGATACAAAAAGACCGGATCGTAGGTCGCAATGTCTTAGAGTTCTTCCCGGCAAGGCTTCATCCCGGTTTGAGAGAATCTTTTGAAAATGTATTCAAAAGAAAACAGACAATATTCTATCCCCATTTATTTAATCAGTTCGCCAAACCTATTTTTTTGGAAAACTATATCAGTCCTATAGTCTCTGCTGATGGCAAAGTTAAGGAAGCTGTTATAATCTCAATTGATCAGACAGCCCGGATGCAATCTGAAAACGAGAGACGCATTATTGAAGAAAAGCAAAATGCCATCCTAAGCGCTTTGCCTATTATACTCTATAATGATACAAACATTAAAAACTCGCCTCCTACCTGGATTAGCGAAAGTGCACACGCAATTACCGGCTTTACTCCAGATGAGCATTACTCTGGCAAAGTGGTTTGGAGAGATAGACTACATCCAGACGACGTACCGAAAGTTTTGCAAGAATTTGAACGACTGGAGGAAAACAAACCAATTACTCTGGAATATAGATGGCTGACGGCAGATGGTAAATACAAATGGTTTTTGGATTTTATATCACCAATACGGTTACTGGATAATGGTGCAGTTGAATTTTTCGGAATTTGGTTTGATATCAACGAAAGAAAAAGAGCCCAATACAGACTTGAAATGCTGAATCAATATTTCTTGAAATTCGGTACCAATCCAAATGAAAATATTAACAAGATAGTTCAACTATGCGGACAAGAACTTAATGCTTCCGTTGCACTCTATAATTGCTTAATAGAGGGTAAATTAGTTTCCGTTGGTATGTGGGGCACTCAGGAAGATTACAATCCGGTTGATAATCCCGAAGGACATATTTGTTTAGATGTTATTAATTCATCGAGCAAAGAACCGACTTACATAGCCGATCTATCAAAATCGAAATATGTTCACACCGACCCAATTATAGCAAAATATGGGATGAAAACTTACCTCGGTTTTCCTGTGCAGTTTGGCAATATAACAAGAGGTTCGCTGTGTGTTGTATTTAGCGAATTTGATGATCCTACTGAAGATGATTTCAAATTCTTAAATATACTTGGTGCTGCTATAGCAGTTGAAGAAGAACGAAGATCAGCAATGCAGCTGCTGAAGGAATCGGTTAAAGAAAAAGATACTTTGCTGAGGGAAGTCTATCACCGTGTTAAGAATAATCTTCAAGTGATTAGCTCTCTTTTGTTTTTACAAGCTACAAACATCAAAGACAAAGCTCTCTTAGCAATGTTTCAGGAAAGCCAAAGCCGTGTACGTGCAATGGCGCTCGTTCACGAAAGCTTATACAAATCAAGTAATTTAACTGAAATAGATTTCAACGAATACATCGAAAACCTAATAAAACATTTGAAAGACAGTTTTCAAATTAATGATGACACTAAGATTATTTTGGAGAAAGAAAGAGTTACGCTCAATATTGATAGAGCGATTCCGTGCGGATTGATTCTAAACGAGTTAATCACCAACTCTTTTAAGTATGCTAATTCAAGTAATATGGACTTACCGCTAACGATTAAGATTTCGGTAAAATCTGTTGCTGGGAACATTATTCTTACAGTTGGTGATAACGGGAACGGATTACCCGATTCCGTTAAAATTGATGGTTCTACAAAAACTCTTGGACTAAATTTGATTAGAAAACTTACCAGTCAATTAGATGGCAAGGTTGAATACGAATATGATAAAGGCGCAAAGTTTACTATTGTCTTCCCGGCATAAAAAGATTTGCACCCACGTTTTTGTTAGCCATTAATCGCTTTCATAATAATCCCCTCTCGCAAGCCGGTCCATGCAAAAGTAATTGAGTCAATCCTCAATTCTTCAAAAAATATTTTTACAATGAGCAGTCCAGCCATAATAATATCCGCACGTGTTTCTTCCAAACCGGCTATCTTTTTTTTCCAGGAAATATCTTTAGCAGCCTCAACAATTGAAATTACTTTTCGAAGTTCGTTAATCGAGAAATTGTAGCCCCGAAGTTGCTCGTACTTTACATCACGCTTGAAAACGTTTTTTTCTATCATCATTGAAATTGCAGAAACAGTACCGCCCATTCCATAGCACTTCTCAAATTGAAATGATGAAGCAAATTCTTTAACTGAGGAAATTTCTTTCTTAGCTAAAACGGTTAAACCTTCTGCCAAGTCAATATTGCCGTCATGAAGTGTAGAAAATTTATTTGTATATCTCACTGCCCCGATTGGAATGCTAAACTTCTTTTCGATTCTGCCGTTTTCGACAAAAATGAATTCCATGCTGCCGCCGCCTAAATCGAACAGCAAATAACGAGACGGTAATTTTTGGAAAGAGTATTGCAGAGAAAGCAGTGCAAGCTCAGCCTCTTCTTCACCGGTGACTATCTTTACACTAATGCCGGTCTGATTTGATACTTCGTGAATAAACTCGGTACGGTTTTTTGCTTCACGGATTGCGCTTGTAGCTACTGCAAATATTTCAGCCGAATATTTATCTGCTACACCTTTGAAGTATTTAATCAAATCAACTGCTTCGGAAATTTTCTTCCGAGAGATTGCGTAGTCATATTCCCCTCTTTCATCAGACACACGCATTGGCTGCTTTTCACGATAAACGAAAGCTATTTCGCCCGCTTCAACTTTAGCAATTAGAATATGAAATGAATTTGAACCGAGATCGAGAGCTGCAATGTGTTTAGTTTGAAGGCTCATCTGCTAAATTTTTCTAAAAGATACTTTGCTAAATCAACAACATCCTTTGGCTCAATATCGTCAATCAATTCGGATTTACGTAAGAAAAATTTATTCTGCCCTACAGGTGCCCAGTTGAAAGGATTTGTTGGACCAAAGATTGAAATTTGAGGAGTTGATGTAGTTCCGGCAACATGCATCACGCCGGTATCATTTGTAATAAACAAGTCGCTAAACTCTATCACAGCCGCCAATTGCGGTATGGTGTTATTCAGAAAATAGCCGGCTTTAGGAAAATACTTACGCATAAAGACCAACTGTTCTTCATCGGAATTGCTGCCGGTAAAGTAAAAGTCAAAGTCATAAATACTTTTAAGAGAAGTTATTATCTCAACATATTTATATAACGACCAGCGGTTTTGCGGCTTGGCAGCTCCGACATGGAAACCATATATTTTATGTTCCGTTCCGGATTTAATACTCTCCAAAAATTTTTCAGCAAACAGTTTGTCATTCTCATCGAAATTAATCAAAGAGTTGTAATTTTTTGTTTTAATTCCATAAGGGCGAACAACATCTAAAATAAAATCAGACACATGAGCATCCGGGCATTTCATCCAGTTCAAATCAATTCTACCATGGAAAAGCTTATTAACTTTGTTCGGAACTTCGCTTAATGATGCGGGACCAATTTTGAATTTTGCATCGGAAATAGAGGCGAGAATGCAGCTGGTATTCGAAATAGCTACTGTAACCGGAACTATTGCTACATCATAATTCTGCCGCAAAACAGATTTTAATTTCAAAAGATACTTGCGATCAAATAATTTCTTCTTCCGGAATACAAATATTTCTTCCACAAATGGATTCTTCTCAATTGCAAAATAGTTTTCCGGGCTTGCTAAAAGCGTTGTGGTAGATTCTGGATAAGTTTCTTTAATTGCTCTGAGCAAAGAAACACTCGCAAGCATATCTCCAAACTGATTATGCTGGCGAATTACAAGAAACTTCTTAGGAGATTTCGGGAAGGCTTTCTTTTCATCCTTAGCGGACAAAAAAAGATTTATAAAAAAAGAATTTATGCTTCTAAAAAATTCTCTGGCGGGCATTAATAACTATTACTCTTTTGGATTTTTAATTTCTTCGAACTCAGCTTCTACTATATCTCTCTGATCTATTGCAGCTTTACCGTTTTGCTTTGTTGTTGGCTGCGGACGGTTAGGCGGCGTCTGTCCCGGACTCCTTTTAACGCTCAGATAAGCAAATCCACGAATGAATTTGAAAATAAAGTAAAAAATAATTGCCCAAATAATTAGTTTCAAAAAATCTATCCTTTTGCTTCTGGATTAAAATATTCTATAAAGCCTCTGTCCTCTCTATATATCTGGTTGAACAGTTCTTTGAAATCCGATTCACTGTTCACAAAATCAATATCAGATGTATTCACAATTAGCAAAGGCGTGTTATTATACTTAAAGAAAAAATTATTGTAAGCTTCGGAAAGCTCTGCTAAATACTGGCGAGTTAAGTTCTTCTCAAATTTTCTACCGCGCAATTTGATGTTTGCCATAAGTCTATCAATACTGCATTGAAGAAAAATCACCAAATCCGGTTTTGGAATATCTCGTTCCAAAAGCGGGAAAATATTTTCGTATAGTTTTACTTCTTCTGCGCTAAGATTTAAGTATGCAAAGATTTTGTCTTTATCAAAAATGTAATCGGAAACCGTTATACTGGAAAATAAATCTTGCTGCTTCAGCTGTTGCTGCTGTTTATAACGGTTGATCAAGAAAAACATCTGAGTTTGGAAGGCAAATCTTTTTCTATCATCATAAAATTTTTCAAGGAAAGGATTTTCTTCAAACTGTTCTAAAATCAAATCAGCATTAAGCTTTTCGGATAGCATTCCGGCAAGTGTGGTTTTACCGGCGCCAATTACACCTTCAATTGCTATGTAACGTAGTTCTGCCACTTGTTTTCTCAGAGAAGTGATTCGTTGATTTTTTGAATAATATGTTTTTCAACCGGTTCAAATTGTATATCGCGTAGTTTCTTCCGCACAACAGGATGTTTAAAATCCATCGCTAATTCCAGTAATGGTGTAAGGACAAAATCACGCTTCGAATATTCTTTGTGCGGAATTGTAAGCATGTCGCCATCATATATAAATTCATTATAAAAAATAATATCAATATCTAATTCGCGCGGACCCCATTTTTCTTTTGCCTCTTCCCTACCAGCTTTCCGTTCGATGGATTTTATAAAGTGATAAAGGTCGAAAAAACCCAGTGCGGTTTCTATTTCTATTACCGCATTGTAAAAATTTTCTTGCTTAATATCTCCGTACGGAGACGTTTCGTACACAGCCGAACTTCTTAGGACACGGCATCTATCGCTCTTTCCAATTTCATCAATTGCAACCTTCAGATTTGCAAGACGGTCCCCAATATTCGAGCCTAACCCCAGAAAAATTTTATCTACCATTTTCTTTTATTACCTCAGCTTCAACATAATCTAAAACACCGCCAACAGGCACATGATGTTTTCTAACTCGTACAGCTATTTTTTCAATTGTTGGATATTGCCTAAGAATTTCATCTGCTAAAAAAGTAGCCAGCGACTCTATCAATTTATATTTTTTTGTGTGAACAACCGAATTGATAAATTTATAAACTTTATCGTAATCTATCGTCTCTTTCAAGTTATCGTCTTTGGCAGCCTTCGAAAAATCGGTATATATGTCAACGTCTGCTTCAAACTTACCGCCAATGCTTTGTTCTTCTTGTAAAGCTCCGTGGTACGCATAGAAAGATGCGTTCTTAATTCTAATAATGTTAATCATTTATCCGCTGCTTTGGTTTAATATAGTTTTTAAGCGCACTAAAATTAGCAAATAATATTCCTACAAGCACTAATGAACTGCCGGCTAAAATTTGAGAAGTGAATTTTTCACCTAAAATAGCCCAGCCGAGAATAACCGCAATAATTGGAGTGATAAAAGTAGAAATAGAAAGCAGTACAATATTAATTTTCTTCATCAGCCAGTAATAAGTTGTAAAAGTTAGAACCGTTCCAAAGAAAGCAAGATAGCCGACAGATAGTATAGCTTTCATATCAAACTTTGATGATGATTGATCTTCGTACAGGATACCAAAAGCAATCATTGTAATGCCGGCTAAAAGCAGTGGAAGAAAATTCATCGAAAGCGGATTAAGATGCCTGCCATATTTTTTCATAGTTACAGCAATACCGGCTTGCATTATGGAACTAAGAAGGACGGCTCCCATTCCCCAGAAATAATGGCTAAAATCCAAAAATAAATCTTCCGAAAAAATCACAACTATTCCCACAAAACCGAGTATAACGCCAAAAACCTGTGCCGGTAAAATTGTTTGCTCTTTGATTGCAACTACCGAAAATAAAATCACAAAGAATGGCATTACAGCAAAAATTATGGATGCGAGCCCCGATGGAATAAATAGCTCTGACCAGTAAACCAATCCAAAAGGTATTACGAAAGAAAAAAATCCAAGGATGAAATAAAGCTTCATTGATAATGAATCTGTCTGCAATTGAATCTTCTTGATTTTCATTATAGCAAAAACAAATAATGATGCTAAAGAAAATCTTAATCCGGCTGAAAAAACCGGCGTGAGAGAATCTAAACCAAGCCGGATTGCAAGCCAGGTAGAGCCCCAGAGTAAACAGATTAATATGTAAGCGAGAGTAATTTTGATGTTTTCTGAAAACAACTATTCACCCTTTAGAGAAATTACACCAAGATGACGACCGGAATTTTTGCCGTCTCTGCGGTAGGAGTGAAGTATATTTTTTTCTTGAAAGCTGCAGTATGGGGAGATTTCAATTTGATTAACCGGTACACCATAACCTTCGATCAAATCCACATTAACACTTAGTACATCCAGATACAACTTACAGCCCTCTTTATTAACGTATATGCTATTAAAAAGCCCGGCAACTTCCTCACCAACTTCGTAAAATTTCTGGCTGATTGAAGGTCCAATGTAAACGAATAGATCATCTAACTTGGAATTAAATTCACTTTCCAATTTTTTAATTGTCTTCATAACAATTTGTTTTTCTGTACCGCGCCAGCCGGAGTGTACACCGGCAATAACTTTATTAACCGAATCAAAAATAAAAATTGGTGTGCAATCGGCAGCAGAAATAGCTAAGCCTATATTTCTCTTAGTAGTAATCAGAGCGTCGGATTCACCAATAACTCCAGGTTTATTAACAACTGTAATTATGTCCGAGTGAATCTGTCTTTGAAATGCAATCTGAGAAGCAGTTAATCCAATCTCATTAAAGAAAGCTTCCCTATTTTCCTTCACTATCTTCTCATCATCTCCAACAGTAAGAGACAAATTAAAACAGAATGGCTCCGGTCTATCCAAAGCTTGTTTTGGACTAAACCCAAAATTTACTTCCGGGAACTGGTCGAAAATTGTTGAACGAATTATCTTCACCAGGAAAGAATTCCTTTCTTTCTTTTTTTAAGTTTTAATTTAGATGATTCTTAGTGCTTCTTCCAAATCTGTTAAAATATCATCGGGATTTTCTAAGCCGATTGCCAATCTTACTCCGCCAGGATCAATCCCATGATCAAATAATTTTTCCGCCGGAATTGCAGAGTGAGTCATAGATGCCGGATGTTCAATTAATGTTCTTGTATGTCCCAGGCTAACAGCAAGTGTCATAGTGTAAGAATGGTCGGCAACGAAATCCATAAACTTTTTACCATTTTCTTTATTCTCAGAAGCAGCGTTTCCTTTGAGACCAAAGAAAATTAAACTGCCCGGTGCAAACTTTCCATTGAAATCCAGCATTTGTTTTTTTGCAATTTCATGAAACTTGAAACTCTGTAAGCCGGGATAATTTACATAGGCAATCTTTGGATGCGCATCTAAGTATTCAGCTATTTTCATAGCAGAAGCAATTTGATGCCTCTGTCTTAATCCAAGAGTTGGCAACCCATAAGTTAAAATAGCCCATGCACTTTTTGTATTGAGAACAGCACCAAAATCTTTGCGGAACAAGAGAATCAAATCTCGAAATTTCTTTGGACCAATAACCACACCGCCCATATCGGTTCCAAATCCGCCAATGCCTTTTGTTAAGGAATGAATTACAAAATCAATTCCATATTCAATCGGGCGCTGGCAAAACGGAGTAGCAAAAGTATTATCAACAACAGTATAAATTTTTTCTTCAGGCTTCCGGTTTTTATTTAACTCGCCAACTGCTGTAACTACTGCTTTTAGATCAACAATTTCAAGATTTGGATTGGCAGGAGTTTCAAAATAAATAACGCGTGTCTTTTCTGTAACAGCATCATTCAGATTTTTAACATTGGTAAGATCAACTTGATTTACTTTGATATTGTACCGTGGATACCAATTTGTCAGCAATGAAAATGTACAGCCATATAAAGTATGATGAGCAATTATTTCATCGCCGCTTTTTGCAAGGACACCAAGTGCTGCGGAAATCGCGCCCATTCCAGTTGAAAAACTTACAGCCATTTCACCTTTTTCAACGTAAGCTAAGTTCTCTTCAAGCATATCCTTGTTTGGCTCACCTAAGCGGTCGTAAATAAATATTGGAGATTTGTCTCCTTCGCCTTCTGTGTTGGCAAACTGCATAAATCCTTGCGCACCTCTCTCAACAGAATCTAATCTAAATGTAGTTGACGAAGAGATAGGCGCAGTTACATGATGAGCATAATCCCACTTATTGGTTACTGCTTTGCCATAAATGATATGCGTGTCCATCGAATACTTTGATTCGTCCAAGTTCGAATTTTTGTTGTTTGTAATAGAATTAGACATTTGAAACCCATTTTTCTTTCATAGAAAATTAATGAAAAGTATTGATTATTCAATTTCTCGTTTGCTGCTATTTAAAAGCTTTTCAGACCAGAATTCCGACTTGTTAAAGCTTAAAATCCATTGTATAATAAAAAAAGAAAGCAGCTGTTTTAAATCCGATCAGCTGCCTTCTCAAATTTTTATTCAAAAATTACATTAAATAAAACTATTCTTCTGCATCCACTCATCATTGTAAATAGTTGAGAAATATTTGTAGCCGCTATCGCAAAGAATAGTTACGATGTTCGCTTCTCTATCAATTTCTTTGGCAAGCTTAACCGCGCCCCAAATATTAGCTCCGCTCGATCCGCCAACAACGATTCCTTCTTCGAAAGCAAATTTCTTTGTCCAGCCGAAAGCTTTCTTCTCATCAACTTGATACATATCGTCAAGCAATTCAAGCTGCGCAGTTTTGATAAGGAATTCGTCTCCCATACCTTCGAGCAAATATTTTTCCGGCTTAATCATTTCCTTGCGTTTGTAGTAATCGTAGAAAATAGAGCCGACCGGATCAATACCAATCACTTTTAAGTTTGGGTTCTTTTCTCTCAAGAATTTTCCGGCTCCTGTAACTGTTCCGCCGGTACCGATCCCGCCAATCAAGTAATCAACTCTACCGTCAAGTTGTTCCCAAATTTCCGGACCAGTCCAGTTGTAGTGAGTTTCGTTGTTATCAAGATTATTATGCTGATCTATGTAATACAATTTCGGATCATTGGCGCAGAGATTAACTGCAAAATTATTATAAGAGTCGGGATGTTCCGGCGGCAGGCTCGCATCAACCTTAATTACATCAACCCCAAGCACTTCCAGCATTTTAATTTTTTCTTTGCTGGTCGTATCTCTAATAACAATTTTTAGATTGTATCCTTTGTGGCGGCACACAATAGCTAGTCCCATTGCAGTATTGCCGGAAGAATTCTCTACTATTGTATCACCAGACTTGATTATTCCATTGCGCTCAGCTTTCTCAATCATATAAAGCGCAATTCTATCTTTAATGCTTCCGCCGGGATTTGTAAACTCAAGCTTTGCATAAATATTTGCTTTGAGATCTTTAGTGATGTGATTCAATTTAATAAGCGGAGTATTACCGATTGCATCCAAAATGTTATTGTACTTTCTACCAGTCATCTTTATCCTTAACTAAAATTTATTACCGCGCAAAAATTCTTCAGCGCTCATTCGTTTTCTACCCTCGGGCTGAATCTCGAGCAGCTGGATTCTACCTTCCGAAGTTTGAACAAATATCTCGGATTTCATCTGCGAGATTTTACCGATTTCATCAGCCGGTTTGTTTTGTGATTTGTCCAGGTGAGCTTTATATACTTTGTAACTTTTCCCGTTGTATTTGAAGAACGCACAAGGGTATGGAGAGAGTCCTCTAATAAGATTATGAATTTTCTCAGCCGGCTGGTTCCAATCAATTTTACAAATCTCTTTTGTAATCTTTGGTGCCGGCGATGCTAAAGTCTCATTTTGCTTTAACAATTCTACTTCCCCACTTTCTATCAAATCTATCGTCTTGAGAACAGTATCCGCACCAAGATTCATTAACTTTTCATAAACAGAACCAAGGTTATCTTCGTCATCAATCTTCAGCTGCTCTCTCAAAATAATATTTCCGGTGTCAACTTTATCTTCGAGGAAAAATGTTGTTACTCCAGTTTCTTTATCACCATTAATAATCGACCATTGAATTGGCGCCGCACCACGGTATTTCGGCAAAAGTGAACCGTGCAGATTAAAGGAGCCATGCTTTGGAATTGAGTAAACTTCTTTGGGAAGGATTCTGAAAGCAACAACTACAAAAAGGTCTGCTTCAACATCCTTTAAACGGGAAATGAATTCTTCATCTTTCAGAGTAACCGGCGTTAATACTTCGAGATTGTTTTTGATAGCAAATTCTTTTACAGGCGTGTATGAAACTTGCCTGCCTCTTCCCCGTTCTTTATCCGGAGCCGAAACAACTAAAGCTACTTCATGCTTACTATCCAAAATTTTTTGCAAGGAAGGAATAGCAAATTCGGGAGTGCCCATAAAAACTATTTTCATACTACCGTATCCAAACAAAAGGGTGTGAATAATTTGAAGTGAATTACTTCTCAGTTATTTCGTAATCAATTTCAACTTCGCGATTCATAATCTTGGTTAGATCGCCCTGCAACTTTTTCTTTATATCGGCAGCAACTCTATCCGGAATCATTTTACCAATTAGATGATCATACTCGTGAAGTATTACCCGCGCAAAAAAATCATCCGCATCAATTTCCTTTTCCTTTTCGTCGGTATCAATATACTTAACCTTTATTTCTTCAGCGCGTTCAACATCGGCGCGCAAAGTCGGCAAACTAAGGCAGCCTTCTTCGTATATGATTTTTTCATCAGACTCTAATAAAATTTCGGGATTGATCATAACAACCGGCTTAAAATCTTTGTAACCCTCAACACCCTTCAAATCAATCACAAATATTGATTCCCGGTAGCCAACTTGATTTGCTGCTAATCCGACGCCATTAGCATTGTGCATGGAATCAAGCATATTTTTAATTTTTACAATCAGCTCATCGGTAACTTGTTTTACCGGTTGTGCTTTTTGCCTCAAAATTTTATCGCCGTAAACTGTAATTGGTATTATTGCCATGGTTATAAATGGGTTTCTAAGTGAACTTCTTCTGCGCTTAAATCTTTGTAAAGTATTACTTCCGTCGAACAAAACAGCATTCGAATAAGCAGGCGAAAGATAATTAACATTTGCTGAAGTACAAAAGAAAGGACTAAAAAATAGGATGGTGTGCGCGGAATAAACTTTCCTATTACGTTATAAACCAAAACTCCAACTGCACCAATGATTGCAACTATAAGAAAGACTGTAAAAACTTTTGTAAAATGATCTTTAATGAATAGAACGGAGCGGTAAAACTCTTTGAAAAATTTAGTTTTATCACGAACTGCCATAGAAACTTTTGAATAATCTGAAAGCAGCGTTATAACTCCAATCATAAACACCAAAAGAACATATCTAAGCCCTTTAAGGATAAAATCCATCCAAACATTTTCGGAATCTTGATAGCCCAAAGTTATTAGTTGACCGAGCCAGTCATATAATCTAATTGCCAATGCAAAGAAAATTATGGAAATGAAAAGTACTTTGACGAAACGGGAAAAGTATCTTACTCCGCCAAAAAAGAAATCTACAATGTGATTCTTTTCCGGGCTGTTAAATACTGAAATCAATCCGCCTAAGAAAAAAGTTTGGAGTAGAATGTAAATACAAACTAATGCGTAAATGCTAAGAGGTATCTGGTCGAGTTGAATTTCATACAAATGCCTAAACTGAAGGAACCACATATAATCAAATTTCTCCATCAGTCTATCACTAATAACTGAATGAGATAAATTTACAAGCAGCAAATTGTATATTGGAACCGTTAGCACCAAAGCGCTTGCCGCATTAAAAACCCACATCAATAAAACAATTTTGGTGTTGTGAAATACAGATCTTGAGCCCTGAACGAGTGTGGCTTTAATGGTTACTATCATCCTATGCTTCCCAAAATCATTAGAGCGTTTTGGACCCAGAAAAACCATCTTGTTGAAAGTGACAACGCAGCGTAATCCTTTTCATCAATAGTATATGAGTTGTTCGCAAAGTTAGTATCAAGCAAATTCTTTCGTTGCGGATCTATCTCGGCAGAAGTTACTTTATTTACAGTTGTGAATTTGAAAATCTTCCATTTCTCTGTTCCGTCCCATTTGCGAATCAAAGTGTTTTTATCAGTAACAAGAGCAATTTCGGTTTTGAAAACTCCATCGCCCAATCTTTCAACGAGTACTTCATATTCTGTATCGGAAGTCTGTTTAACTGAAGTCACACGGTAATCAAAACTTTTAGAAGATCTGTAAAACTCATTAAAGAACCATGTCATGTCTTCACGGTTAATTCTATTTACGATTTCAATAAAATCTTTGGCCGTTGGGTGTTTATACTTATAGACATTGTAGTACTCTCTCAAAATCGCCATCATCTTTTCTGCGCCCAAATATCTTTCAAGAGTTAGAAGAACTAATTCCGGTTTGTTATATGAGTTTACAACGTAAGACAATCTGGTAGGGAGCTTGTAAGAAGTGTCGGCAATTGTTCCAACATTAAGATTTGCATAGTAATTAGTAATTGCTTTCGTTCCTTCCGTTACAAAAATGTCGGAGAGAATATAGATAAGCGGAATATCACTGTAAGAAAGAAAGTTTAAACCGAAGATTGGGACATATTGAGCGACTTTAAAGTTTTCCAAGATTGGCTGATGATACGCATACATAATTTTTGTCGCGATATAAGAAGTAAATCCTTCGTCAAGCCATGCTTCGTAAACCTCGTTGTTGGCAAGCAACCCATGATAAAACTGATGGGAGAATTCATGGGCAACTAAATATTCCGGCCAGCCGGTATCTTTACGCGCAAATAATTCTGCTCCAACAGTAAACAAAGTCGGGTATTCCATTCCACCGGAAGCAGAGGTACGCGGAACATCAACAAGCGTTACTGCTTGATAAGGATAGATACCAACATTCTCTTCGAAATAGCTAAGACAATCTTTTACAATTTGGAAATAGCGGTCAAAATATTTTTCTCTTTCCGGTTGAACAAAAGCATGGATTTGAATTTGCGAACCATCTTTGCGAGCATAGATTTCAGTTCGTTCAACAATTTCGTCCGTTACCGCCCAAGCAAAATCATGCACGCCGGATTGAGTTATCTTATATGTGGTTGTGCTATTAGCAGAAATGTCTGATTCAATTACTCCCGTTGAGGCGACTTTAAATCCATTTGGCACTTCAATCTTAGCATTGTAATCGCCAAAATCCGAGTAGTAATTTTGGTACGGATGATATTGGCTGCAAGTCCATGTGCCGTTTTCAAATACGCCAACTTTAGGAAACCATTGAGATATGAAATAGAAATTTCTGCCGCGAGCTGCGCCAAAACGCCTAACAGAAATTGGGATATTTAGTGAATATTCAAAGTATAGTTTTACAGAATCACCGGGATTCGCCCATTTATCCAGCGATATTTTTGCAACTGTGCTATCATTGAAGTTTGGAATCTCAGGTTGAAATATTTCTATATTTTTCTCTTTGCCTTCAACTTCACATTTAGAAATATCAAGACGGGTCTGGTTTTGAGGTTTTAACGGAAACGATTTAGCAAACAAAGTTTTGTTACTGCTGTATGCGTTTGAATAAAGATGAAGCTGAATTTCTTTAGTTGAATTTTTAGTCTTGTTAATCCATACAATATTTTCTTTCACATAGATTTTTTTCTGTTCGGCACTAAAAATCACCTCGAAATTATAATTTGCTCGCCTATCAACCTTGTTGAACTCACTTTTAAGCAATCCACTTTTATAATAATCTGCTGAAGTAAACTTTGGACTTTGGATTGGCTGCTTTTCCTCATCAATGAGAAACATAGCTACAGAAAGTAAAATTAGAAGAGGTATGAACAAATATTTTTTCATCGTGGCGAAAATTAGTTTCTTCATTTATGTGAAGCAACTTAATATTTTCTTTAAAATGAAAAAGCGGCTGGGAATGCCGCTCTCTCATTACTGCTTTTCTCTCTACTTACTTTATTTCGATAGACTTGGGTTTCAGCCTATCATGCTTTGGAAGCTTAACATTCAGAACGCCATTCTCAAGTTTCGCATCAATCTTTGTTTCATCTACACTATCGGATATTTTGAATCTGCGATAGAAGTTGCCAATCTCTGTTTCCTTAAGAACATATTTGTTGTTCACGTTCAGCTCGTAATCAATTCTCCCCATGATTACAAGATTCCCCTCTTCTAATTTAATTTTTACATCTTCTTTCTTTACGCCAGGCATTTGTGCTGATAGAAAGTAATCATCTTGTGTCTCGTAAATATCCACAAGTGGCGCTATCCAAGATTCTCTTTCCAAAGCTTCATCCCAGCTTTTTTTATTTGTTACTTCTCCCGAAGGGAGGGGCTCCCCAATTTTTTCTTTTACTTCAGACATTTCTGCCTCCATCTATTTTATTTTACAAAATTATTTATCATCAACAACTTCGTAAGAAGCATCTTGCACTTCACGGTCATCTTTCTTTGGCTCTTGCGAAGCTGATTGTTGTTGCTGACCACCTTGCTGTCCCGCATTAACATCCGGTCCTGGTTGGGCACCACCTTGCGGTCCCTGCTGTTGATATAACTGCTGAGCAATTTCATTCCAAACTTTAGATAAGCTTTCAGTTGCGGTCTTTATAGTTTCAGTATTGTTCGTCTTCAACGCGTCTTCAACTTTCTGAACTTCACTTTCTAATTTGGTTTTTTGCTCGCTGGTAATTTTATCTTTCATCTCTTCCATTTGTTTCTTCGTCTGGAATACAAGATTATCAGCTTGATTTTTTACTTCAACTTCTTCTTTTTTCTTTTTGTCCTCTGCTGCATGTTCTTTTGCGCTTTGCTTCATCTTTTCAACTTCATCTTGGCTCAATCCGCTCGAAGATGTTATACGAATGCTTTGCTCTTTACCAGTAGCTTTATCTTTAGCAGCTACGTGTAAAATTCCGTTTGCGTCAATATCAAATGTAACTTCAACTTGAGGGATGCCGCGCGGTGCCGGTGGAATTCCATCCAAGTGGAAACGACCAAGCGTTCTGTTATCATGAGCCATTGGTCTTTCACCTTGAAGAATGTGAATTTCAACAGAAGGCTGATTATCAGATGCAGTAGAGAATACTTCACTCTTCTTAGTTGGAATCGTAGTGTTAGAAGGAATAAGCACAGTCATCACACTTCCAAGGGTTTCAATACCGAGTGAAAGAGGAGTTACATCTAACAAGAGAACATCTTTTACATCACCGGCTAAAACTCCACCTTGAATTGAAGCGCCGATAGCAACTACTTCATCCGGATTAACACCTTTGTGAGGCTCTCTTCCGAATAATTGTTTTACAAGTTCTTGTACTTTTGGAATACGAGTTGAGCCGCCAACCAAAATTACTTCATCTATCTGCGATGCGGTTACACCGGCATCTTTGATAGCTCTTTCGCAAGGACCTTTTGTTCTTTCGAACAAATCATCAACCAATTGCTCAAACTTAGCGCGGCTAATGTTCAAGTTTAAGTGCTTGGGTCCTTCTTGCGTAGCTGTAATGAACGGAAGATTGACATCGGTTTGAACTGACGATGATAATTCAATTTTAGCTTTTTCGGCAGCTTCTTTCAAACGTTGAAGAGCCATCGGGTCTTTGCGTAAATCTATTCCTTCTTGCTTCTGGAATTCATCAGCCAAGAAGTCAATCAAACGCTGATCAAAATCATCGCCGCCTAAGTGAGTATCACCATTAGTTGATTTAACTTCAAATACACCTTCGCCCAATTGTAAAATAGAAATATCAAAAGTACCGCCGCCAAGATCGTAAACAGCAACTATTTGATCCTTGTGTTTCTTATCCAATCCGTAAGCCAATGCTGCGGCTGTTGGTTCGTTAATGATTCTTCTCACTTGAAGTCCGGCAATTTCACCGGCGTCTTTTGTTGCTTGTCTCTGTGCATCATTAAAGTACGCCGGAACAGTAATTACGGCTTCTGTAACTTCTTGTCCAAGATAATCTTCAGCAGTCTTCTTCATTTTTTGTAAAACGAGCGCAGAGATTTCCGGTGGTGAATAAAGACGGTCCCCAATTTTTGCGCGAGCCGAACCGTTATCGCCCGCAACTACTTCGTACGGAACTTCAGTTGTTTCTCTATCAACTTCATTTCTCAATCTTCCCATAAAACGTTTGATAGAATAAACCGTGTTCTTCGGATTTGTAACAGCTTGTCTCTTTGCCGGCTGCCCTACTAATCTTTCGCCGCTTTTAGTAAACGCTACAACAGATGGTGTTGTTCTTCCACCTTCGCTATTTGGAATTACAACCGGTTCGTTACCTTCCATAACCGCAACGCACGAGTTTGTCGTTCCCAAGTCAATTCCTATAATTTTTCCCATTTCTTTGTTCCTTGTTTATAAGTGAGAGAAAGAGCTGAAGATTACTTCAGCTCAATTACTTTTTCGCTTTGTATTTTTGCTTCTAACTTTTTCAAGACCACACTAAGAATGCCATTTTCAAACTTAGCATCTACATTTTCAGAATCTACTTCTGCCGGAAGAGTGAAACTTCTTTTGAACGAACCGAAAACTCTTTCGCTTCTGTAGCAATTCTTGTCTTTTTGTTCAAATTCTTTTTTCTTTTCCCCTTCAACAGTCAAAATGTTATCTTGCAAAGTAATTTTGATGTTTTCTTTCTTTACACCGGGTATTTCTGCTGTAACAATGATCTGATTCTTCTCTTCGGCAATATCAATTCTTGGCGAAAAAGAATCGGAAATATTAAATCCATGAGAAGTAAAATCATCAAAATATCTTTGGATTCTGTCATGGATTGTATCAAACTCTCTCAAGGGTTCGAACTTAATTAGTGTCATGGCTTTTCTCCTTTTTATTATTTTTCTATGTCTATATAATAACAATGGGAATGCCAAAGTTTGTTTTTGCTCTAATGCTTTTATTTGTAATAAGTTAGGGCTATCTCGTAGAAAAAATGATTTTTTGAAATTGTGGCAGATATTCACGCAAGTTGCATGCATGCGCGTAATTTCTGTCGCAAATATTGCCATATATACAACTCAATCTGGAGGATGGGTGTTCAACATTGAAGAATTTGATATAAAACTCGATACCGAAGTTATTGGAAGAAGCTTTATTTATTGTGATGAAGTTGATTCGACTAATTCTTTGCTTCTAACCAGCAAGGAGTTTAACAACCACGGCACTGTTATCCTTGCAGAGCATCAAAAACATGGAAGAGGCAGAAAGAACCGCGAATGGTTTAGTAACTCAGGGCAGAATCTTACTTTTTCAATTCTGCTAAAGGGAGAGTTTGAACAAACGCGTGTTAACTTGATCAATCTTGGAGCTGCAGTTTCTGTTGCACAGGCGCTTGAGAATTTATTTCAGCTCAATGTTGAACTAAAATGGCCGAATGATGTTCTAATTCAAAAGAAAAAGCTATGCGGAATCTTGCTTGAGTCAACTTCGAAGGGCGATAAACTAAACAAGATTGTTGTTGGTATTGGTATAAACGTAAACCAACCAAACTTTCCGGGTAAGTTCGATATTCCGCCAACTTCCATACGTAAAGAATTTCATGAAGAAGTAAGCCGCGAAAGATTATTAAGTGAAATACTAAACAACTTCGAAAAAATAATCGAGCTTAGTGAAAACAATCCATCGAAAATTCTTGATGACTGGCGCTCCCGCTGCAAAATGATTGGCGAAAAAGTAAAAGTTGTGGAGGGAGACCAAGCCAAGTTTGGTATTTTTCAAGATATTGATACCGACGGATTTATGCTTCTCAAGGTTGGAGAAAAGCTTGTAAAAATTCACTACGGCGATGTTAGCATAAGGTAAAATGAAAACACCAATTTATTTTGATAACGCAGCAACCACTCCGGTTCATCCAAAAGTATTTGAGAAAATGAAACCGTTTTTGGAAGAAGAATATGGAAATCCCTCTTCTATTCATTCTTTTGGAAGAAAAGCGCGTGTTGCAATTGAAGAAGCAAGAGAAACTATTGCAGATTTTATTGGTGCTAATCCAAGCGAGATATATTTTACAAGCGGCGGCACCGAAGCAAACAATTTTTTGATTAGAGGAATTGTTAATGCCGAGTTTGCCGAAAGCTGTAGAGATGAAATTATTACTTCAGATGCAGAACATCATGCCGTGCTTGATACTTATGAAGAACTGGATAAATCTAATTTCAAGGCTCGCCTTATAGAAGTTAATAATCAAACAAAAGTAGAGTTGAGTAAAATCTCAAATTCTATTTCAACTAAGACATCTTTTGCCTCATTTATGTATGCTAATAATGAGACCGGGTCAATCAATCCGGTGAAAGAAATTTCTGAAATACTAAAACCAAAAAACATTTTCTTTCACACAGATGCTGTTCAAAGTTTCGGCAAAATTCCGGTTAATGTAAAAGAACTTGGTATAGATGCATTAAGCGCTTCTGCACACAAAATAAACGGTCCAAAAGGAATTGGGTTTGCTTACGCGAAAAGTGGAACACCGCTTTCTCCTCTCTTATTCGGCGGATCACAAGAAAGAAATAGACGCGGCGGAACTGAAAACATTGCCGGAATAGTTGGTTTAGCAGAAGCGGTAAGAATTAGAAAAGAAACTATGAGTGATACTTTTGAACACGTTTCACTACTTCGCAGAAACTATATTAATGGACTTAAAAGCTTAGACAGCCGGAGCATAACTATTAATGGCGGAGAAGATGCTCTTCCATACATTGTTAGTTTAACTTTGGACTCTCAGAGTTACCGCAATGATTCAGATTCGATGGTAATGTATTTAGATATAAACGGTCTTGCAGTTTCAAGCGGTTCAGCTTGTACGAGCGGAACTATTAAGGCTTCTCACGTTATTTTAGCAAGCGGTTATAAACCGGAAGACGCTGCCGGAACACTCAGAATTTCTTTTGGTTACCAAAATACTATTGATGAAGTTGAACAAGGTTTAGAGATAATGAAAAGGTTTTTAGAGAAATTTAGGAAGTAGATTTCCCATCTTTTTCGGCAATCTTTTCAATATTCTTCGCTATTGACTCAACAGCTTTAAGTATCCGTACTGCAAACCAAACAACCGCACCGATTAGCCCTAGATAAAATAGAAATGCTAACAAAAGCATTAATGCTTCTCTTACACCAAAAATATTCCCTCCGTTTTAATTTCCTAAATAATCTACTAACTGAGCTACTTTATCTTTCATTTGTTTTCTGTTAACAATAAAATCTATAAAGCCATTTTCAAGTAAGAACTCAGAACGCTGAAAACCTTCCGGCAAGTCTTTTCCAATTGTCTGTTTAATTACACGCGGTCCGGCAAATCCAATTAACGCTTTTGGCTCAGCAATTATTACATCGCCAAGCATTGCGTAGCTGGCGGTTATGCCTCCGGTTGTTGGATCAGTTAAAATGGATATGTAAGGAATGTGCGCATCAGCTAGTCTTGCTAAACGTGTGCTTGTCTTTGCCATCTGCATAAGTGAGTAAGCGCCTTCCATCATTCTAGCGCCACCGCTTTGGCTAATTATAATCATCGGAATTTTTTCTTCGTAAGCTATATCAATCGCTCTGGCAATTTTCTCGCCGACTACGCTTCCCATACTACCGCCGATAAATCCAAAATCCATGCAAGCTAAAGAGACTTTCTTACCATGTATTTTTCCGGTTCCGGATCTAAGCGCATCATACAAACCCGATTTCTTTATGGTTGCGGCAACTCTATCTTTATATTTTTTTGTATCAGAAAAATGAAGCGGATCGCCGGATTTCATCTTTTTATCTAGCTCTTTGAATGTCCCTTCATCAAACAGTATGGAGATATATTCTTTGCTGCCAATCCTAAAATGATAGTTACATTTCTGGCAGCACCAAAGGTTTACTTCCAACTGCTTAGTATGTATGATTTCGCCGCACTCTTCACATTTACGCCACTGTCCATCCGGCAAATCTGTTTTTTTACTATCGCGGGATATATTTTCTTTCTTTCTGGTAAACCAACCCATTATGCTTTTCTCTTTATAATGTTAGCGGTTAATGTTATTACTTGATTCGGTCCGGTAGGATCGTTTGAAAATATTGTAACTGTTCTTGTAAAAATTCCTTCTCTGTTTGCCGTATCAAGTTCAATTCTGATATTTCCGCTTTCGCCAGCGTTAAGCTTTTTACTGCTAACCAAAGCGGCTGTGCATCCGCAAGATGTTTTTACATCTTGAATTTCGAGAACACCTTTGCCGGTATTTTTCAAGCCAATTTTAACTTCTACTAATTTTCCTTCTTCAACTTTCCCGAAATCATATTGATTTTTTGATAGCTTTAGTTTCGGGACTTTCACTTCAACCGGTTTGCTTTCTGTTTTTTGAACTACGACACAAGTAAAATTCAATTTGAAGTCTGGGGATTTGGGGTCGTTAGTCATCACGTAAACATATTTCTCTTGCGGTCCTAATCTGTTTGCCGAGTTGAACTCAACTTTAATTGCTGTTTTCTCACCGGGTTTTAAAATATTCTTGTCCGGCTTGGCGGCTGTACATCCGCAAGATGCTTGCACATTGTTGATAGTTAAATCGGCATTGCCAGTATTGCTGATTTCGAAAGCAGTATTAACAACTTGTCCTTCTACTACAGTTCCAAAATCATGGAATGTCTTCTTGGCGCTAATTTTTGGAGCGCTGAACTGAGCATAATTGCTTACAAATGAAACAAGAAGAAGCAGTACAACTAACTTTTTCATTTCGGTACCTTTCCTACAAACTGTTTTATGTAATTTGGTTCTAAATTATCGTAATCAAAAGTTAACAAATCTGAGCCAAATAAATAAGCCCAGCGCCCAATATAACTGGCTCTAATCTGTACGTTGCGAATCTCTGCACCGTCAGCAAATGTGTTGCCAAAGTTAATCTCTTCATCTAATAAAAATTTATTTAACATATCCCTTTTAATCAATTCAAGCTGATTAAGTGTTTCAAGCTTATCTCCGCTCCAAACGTATTTAGCGCAATAAACATCATCTATACTGGCATTTGTAATTAAGTTGAAAACTTTTTTAGCCGGAATACTTTCAGAAACTTGCAGAGCAAATGCGTCGAAAGTTGGAATAGGTATTATTGGCAATGAACAGCCAAAAGCCAAACCTTTAGCCGCGGCTACACCGATTCTTAAACCGGTAAATGAGCCGGGACCCATTGAGACAGCTACAGATTTCACTTCTGCAATTTTTATCCCAGCTTGTAAAAGTACCGCATCAACCATATCAATCAGTTTTTGCGAATGAATGTGTTTCTGCAAATGGTTTAACTCAACAAAAACTTTTTCATCAAGCATAACGGCTACGCTGCACATTTCGCCGGTAGTTTCGATTGATAGATTTGGGAAGAACTTATTCATGCTTATTAATATTTATTTGGCGAGTAGTTTCATCAATTTGAGAAATTTCAACCGTATAATACTTTTTAGGAAGCACTTCTTCAAACATGTTCGCCCATTCTATGAAAACTATCGAATCCATTTCGGACAAATATTCATCGAAGCCAATATCATGCAATTCCCCAACCCGTTTTAAGCGGTAGAAATCAAAGTGAGTAATTTTTTGCCTGCCATTGTACTCGTTTACAATTGCAAAACTTGGACTTGAGGTTGTGTCAATCAAGAATTCCTTGCAGACACTCTTAACAAAAAATGTTTTACCACTGCCAAGATTTCCATTAAGGCAAACTACATCGCCGGTTTTAAGTTGCTGGGAAAATTCCGCCGCAACTTCTGTAGTTTCTTCCTCACTCCCAACAATTTTCTGAAATGGCAGAAGCATTACGCTCTACTCTCCATTGTAATGACCGGAAGAATCATTTCCTCGAGAGAGATTCCGCCATGCTGGAAACTGTCTTTATAGTAGCTAAGATATTTATGATATTCAGTTGGATAGACGAAGTAATAATCTTCTTTAGATATAATATAGCTTACAGTTACACCGCGCTTCGGAAGTTTGTAATCGCTTGGATTCTTGATATAGATTGCATGTTTTTCATCTACTTTGAGATTTCTCCCAAACTTGAAACGAAGATTGGGCGAAGCTTCTTTATCACCAAGAACTTTTGCGCCACGTTGCGTACGGATGCTTCCATGATCTGTTGTTAAAACAATTCTCGCTTTAGGAATACTTGCAACGGCTCTAAAAGTATTTAGCAATGATGAGTGTTGGAACCAAGTATTAGTCAGCGATCTGTATGCTGATTCATCCGGAGCTATTTCTTTAAGAATCTCGGAATCCGAGCGTCCGTGTGCAATCATATCCAAAAAGTTAACAACAACTGCCATAAGATGAGTTTTCTTGTGAGACAAAATATTCTGCTCAAACGCTCTTCCAACATCCGGGTCAATTATTTTCATGTACTTCAAATCATTCTTAAGAGTTACTTTTCTTCTATTCAGTAAAAGTTGAAGCAAATCTTTTTCATATTTGTTCATGCTGTTTTCATCATCACTCATTGTAGTCCACAAATCCGGATAATGCTTTTCTATTTCAGATGGATACAATCCGGCAAACAAAGCATTGCGGGAATATGGAGTAGCTGTCGGTAAAATCGAGTAGTAATAATCTTTCTGGATATTGAACAAGCTTGTTAAATGTTTCTCCATTACAAGCCATTGATCGAGACGTAAGCAGTCAATCACAAAAAAGAAAAGCGGTCCATCAAAATTCTTTAGCTGAGGCAGAACATATTCATCAACTATCTGAGTTGAGAGTGTTGGCGCTTCATCTTTTTCAGTAGCGTCAATCCAAGTTTTATAATTCCTCTCAACATACTTTGCAAAAGCTTGGTTGCATTCTTTTCTTTGTTCAATAAGCATTTGGCGTAAATCAATTTCGGGATGTTCATCCAATTCCATATCCCAGTTCACTAGTTTCTGATATATCTCAATCCAGTCGTCAAAATTCGGATCGAGCGTGAGCAGACGGTTTATCTCATTGAACGAATTGAGATAGTCTTTCTGAACATACTCGCCGGATATTTTTTTGCTCTCAAGAAATTTCTTACAGACAAGTAAAATTTGCGAAGGTAAAACCGGCTTGATTAAGTAATCACTAATCTTACTTCCGATTGCATCATGCATTAAGCTTTCTTCTTCGCTTTTAGTAACCATTACAACGGGAATGTTGGAATTGATTTCCTTTATCTGCTGAAGCGTTTCAAGCCCGCCGAGTCCAGCCATCATTTCATCAAGAAATATGAGATCGAACTGCTTGCTTTTAACTTCCGAAATTGCATCTTCGCCGTTTGTTACCGTGTCAACTTCATAACCTTTTTCGTTTAAGAAAATGATATGCGAACGCAGCAATTCAATTTCGTCATCAACCCAAAGGATTCTATTTCTTTTCATAAATTCTCTCAGTGTAACTTTTTCCAGAGTTGTTGGGCTATCCCAAGGATCCCTTCGGGAAAGCCCACTTTGACTGGATTGTAATAACCCCACGCTTAAGCGTGGGGTTAAGAAATACGTTTAATTATTTCGGACTTTAGTCCAAATACTCATTTGAATTAGGTAACATATTATTGAATTGCAATTCTAACATCAACACCAGCTTCGTTTGTGGTTGTTGGCGGAATGCGAGATGCACCTTCCGGCTCGATGCTTGTTCGTCTGTAGAAAATCGAAAGTGTTACACGCGAACTCATAACGTAACGTATTTTCGGTTCAATAGTAGTATTGGTCTTTCCTTCTTGCGGCTTTCCAGCTTCTTTGAAAGAATCCATCTCATAAATGATACTGGATGTTTTTCCTCTTGTATATGAAAGCGAAATTTCAATATCGTTTTTTAAGTCTATACCGAACAATGGAAGTGAAAAACCGGATTTACTGTAACTTGCGGAAACATTTATGTCTTGAGAAAACGATTGCGTAATATTTTTAGTTGTTACGCCCAAGCTGTAACCGGTTTTTGTTGAATAACGGACAGTGCTCTGAAAATTTCCACCAAAGAGCTCATCGAAGTTGAACGTTAAGCCGACCAGAGGGTTAAATGCATAATCAACTTTTTGCGTTTGAACTTCCTGATCACCTGCCGGATTTATTCTCCAGCCTTCGCTATAGTTTGAATCGTAACTATGATTCAATGAAACACGTTTAGCAAATTTGAAAATTGATAACTGCTCAAGTCCATTCCAAGTAAATGACCAGTTTGGTCTTGGAATATATTTGAGAACCGTTGATAAGAAAGGCACTTTTCCAATAACTGAAAAAGTCTCAAATCCAGAAATAAAAGCATCGGATAAACTTTCACTTGAATCTGCATACAAGCTATGTACTTTCTTAATTCCTGTACCTAAAAATGGAAGAGGAAGTGATAAGAAAGAACGGTCTATTGATCCGCTTGAAACTTGATTTGAAATAGTCGGGACACCATTCTCATCGGTTTGAATTGTAACGGTCTTGTTAATTCCCCATCCTACTCTCCAGCGTATATCAACTTGGGCGCCTTCCCACAATGGTTTGGAAGTTTTCAAATCAATATCATTCTTATGGGAATAGCTGTCTTGCAGATTTCCCAATGGAGCACGCTTGCCGATATCGTTTGAAAAGCCGAGCATAAACATTCTGCTCGGACCCTTATCATCATTATATTTTACGCCAAAGAAATTGTTGAAACCGGTTCCAACACCTAAAAGCCCGCCGCCGGAATAAGTACTGTTCTGAGAAAAGTTAATGCTTATCTGATCGTAATCGAACAAAATGTACTTAATGCCGAGTTTCAAAATCTGTAACGATCTTGCAAATACGCTTGGTCCCTTAGGTATTGTATCAATCATTGTATCGTTTACAAGTGATGAATCAACATCGGTTTTCATAATCGAATCTTTTACAGCGACAATACCTAAAGAATCTGCAGCTAAAGGTTTTTGAAGGGAGTCACTTTGAACAATACGAGCTGGCTGATCAATATTTCTACCGGCGCCGCGTCCGCCGCCACTTCTTCTTCCACCTGTTGTTCCGCCCCCTTCTGGTTGTTTCTGAATAACCGGAGCCGCCTTTACTTCCTCTTTCGATTCAAACAATGGTTCAAAGAGTGATTTCAAACGGATAGTCATACCGGCAGATATTCTGTTCGAATAACCGGCACTTCTTCCCAACTCTTTTTGCTGAAAATTATTTTGCCATTGATAGCTTGCAGAATAAGATGCGTTAAGATTTATAAAATTGTTAAGACCAAACCATGTTGGAATTCGAGGATTGGAGCGCAAATCGAACGACTGCTTGTAGTTGAAGTCTTTGCCAAAGAAAGCGCCGGTAAAAATCTCACGCCAAATTTGTCCCTCTTGTTTTTCAATTCCATTATCAACAAGTAAATAAGCCAAAGTTGATTGAACATCGAAGTTGTACGCCAAGCCTAAGTTTAACAAACCTCCTTCGGTAAATGTCCAGTTAATTCCGGCTCCTCTGTTTGCAGAAAAATCACGTTGGATATCCGGATTGTTTTCATTCGAGCGTGACTGTGAATAGCTCCTCTTTCTCATCAACGTGAATGAAGTATTAAACGATTGCGGCGTGAAGTAAACCTTCATGTCTTTGTAATCGCCGAAAATATCAAAGATATAATTGATGATTGGAATATCAGCCGGTTTGAAATATAAATCGCGGCTGAAGTTTACTGAGTAACTTGCGCCGGCATTCCACACCCAGCTCAAACTGTTTTTTGTAATCGGACTTCTATTAAAAGTTTTGTTGTAATTAAAATTCAAGCTGATGTTGTTGAAAATATCGCGTATGTACCAAACTTCGGTCGGAATCTTAAAGCGGATGTTCGAGACATTCCACATTTCAGTAACACCAACAGTTTGAGTCACGTTCTTTATCGAGTCAACTTTAGATTGAATTTCTAATTCATTATAACCCAAATCCGTAAGTTTTTTTCTTACAGCATTTTGTGCCTCCGAAATCTTAATATCTGTGCCGGGCAAATACAATGGATTGGAAGCATTTTCTGTTCTGGAGTAATTAACGCGTAAGTTGCTGCCGCTTAGATTAACCGGAATAAGTTTAAGAACATCAAAATCAACAGACATTCCCCAGTTCAGATTATCTTCTCGCGAACCGAACCGGTCTGAGATTTTATGAAAATAGGGATTTGTCTGGCTAGCGTTAACATTTACACGCATCAAATCCGCAAGTTGAAGTGAAGCATTTGCAGAATAAGCCCAGCCTGGTGTTTGCTCTGCTTCAAGAACACGCAACTCATTTACCCAAACACTACCGCTTACAGGCTGTTCGGGTGTTCCTTTATCGCTTGGGTTTACTATTCCAATTGTAAAGAAAGAAACTTTTGTTAAGGAAGGATTTCCTTTGATGCCATAATAACGTCCAGGTAAATTTTCAATCGGAACAAGATATTCAACAGTCTTTAATGAATCATTCCGCGATTGTTTAATTGCTGTAAGACTGTCAAATCTGATACTAACTTCGTTCCACCATTCTTTTACCGGTTGGCGGTATTCATAATAGTTTGCAGTATCGGAGCCGAATCTTAAATAAATTTCGGAAGCATAATCGCTTGCATCCTTGTAATATGATACCGAACCGTTGGTATTGTTCATATCGCCATGTAAAAATAATTTCATTTGCTTGTAGTTGAACACATCAAGCGGTCTTGCCAAATAACGAACTACTTCTCTCTTGTCGCCGTCTTGTAGTTCTTTTAAAATCAAGCTTAAAGATTGCTCATTCTTTTCAATTTCATAGTCTGGCTGAGTTCTATCTCTTTCGCGAACAACGCCGGGGGGCTTTTCGTATTCGAGATTATCTTCAATACTCACAGTAGAAATCGTTAAGACTGAATCATCAGCTGTAACTTTTGGCGGGTTTAAAACTTTTTGCCATTGACTCCCAACCAAATTCATTTCTGCGAAACGAAGGTGTATTCTCTGCTGAACTCCACTTATCCAAATTCTAAATGTTTCAACCACTGAGAAGCTTGGATCGCCAACTTTAGCAACCCAATCCTTAAGTGGAATTTTGAACAAGAACCAGCCTTTGTTGCTTCCAGCGCCTTGACGGAAAGGATTAGCAGCCGTAGTATCAAGTGGAACTTCGTAACGAAAATAACTATTGGTTCTATCCAGTGTTTTATTGCGGTTTAAATCTTCCGTATCGGGAATTCTTCCCATCTCAGTCGAAACAGCATTTCCTTCATTACCATTGTAACTACTATAGTCATCAGCAATCATTCCACTGGGTTTATAGATGAAATAAAAATTGTCGTTTGCAGGATCACTATTAGTAACAGAATTGTAATCCGGTTCCTCTATGTTCTTTGTAGCATCAATACCAATATCTTCACCATCATCAACCAAGTCGTTATCGTTCTTGTCTTCAGTATCAAGTTTTCTATTCGGAATTACATCTTCACTAATCTGCCCTAAATCCATGTGAAGTTTAGCCCCGGCTGGCGCGTCAACCACATTAATCCAAAACTCAATAAACTCTATGTTTTCTTCAATAAGATTATTAGCTGTTGAAGAAAGCCCCTTCATTATCCCACCCCAATTTTTACTTTTGTCAGTTAAACTTGGTGTATAATTATAGAAACCTCTCTTATCGGGTTGATAAACAAAATCTAATGTAGTTATTTGTCGTGCTTCTGGCGGTGCTTTTTTTCTATCACCATAAATATCTTGAATAAGCACGTCTGAAGGTCTTACATTGAACCAAAAAGTTTTTGCTTTGTAATTTATCTGCTCGGTTTCAGGCAGGTTCCCAATTTGAGGAAGATTGTTCGGAATACTCAAGTCACGCCAAGATGCATCTGCTTCCACTAAAGGAATAGTCCTTTTAGCTCCTTCAAAATCATCAACGTAAGCTATGCTTCTGCCACCGTCGCTTGAGATTGTACTTTTCTTAGTGTTCGGATCCGGATCTATGTATGCAGCTTCCGCATTAATAGTAAGACTAGAAGGAGCACTTGTAGAAATTAATTTATCTAATGCCTTTGTAATAAAAGGAAGATTAATATTAGTCTTAAAGTCCACTCCAAAGATCGAGTTGTTAAGAGGTTCTTCACCAATTCTTACTTTATCGCTCAAAGTCTGCTGATTAAGATTTAAGAAAGAGAAACCGAGTGAAGTCTCTCGGTTAAATTCATAAAGTCCGCGGAAACCAAGCATCGTCTTGGATGCAAGGGTAAACAAATCATTTTGTTCACTTGTAATTTTCAAATCAGCACCCGGCACAAGCGCATTGTCGTTACGAATCAAAACTTGACCTGAGTTGTAATCAACTTCGTAATCAACACCCTCTTTAAGAGGTGAGCCGTTTAGTAAAACCCGAACAGAGTTTTCAACAACGTTAAAGCCAATATTTATATTAGCTGAAACATCGGCGGAGTACTTACACACCATAATAAATTTATCATGTGCGCGGTCTTGCTGGGCAAAAGTATTAGTAGTATCGTACACAGCCTTGAATTTCAAATCTGCAGGAAGGGTAGATGGGAAATCTCTTCCAAAAGGTTGCAGAACCGGGAAAATTATTTCTCCTGTCTCAGTCATAATTGTACGGTCGGCAAAGAAGTCGAACGCACCATCCGGAGTTGTACTTGTCTTACTTTTATCAGTCTGGTCAAAGCCAAAGACTTGTAATAGTTTGGTTCCATTTACGTTATCCTGTGGTTCCCCACCTTCAACAATTTTTTTAATATCCATCGAGAATCCTTCTTCTTTGATTCTCCTTCCTCCCATAGGATAAATATTTTTCAATTGCAGTTTCCACGCATCCTTAAATTGTGGCTGAAGACTCGAGGGACGGATTAGTTTCAAAACCAAACGCTTTGCAGAACCACTAACTGCTTCTCTTGTAAATTCACCATAGTAAACATCATCTTCTTTAATGTTAGTAAAACCTTCAACATAGTATGAAACTGCAATAGCATCCTGCTCCTGGACTTGAGTTTTAAACGAAATAAATCCTGTTTCAGGATGGATTATATAGTCGGTACCTTCTGTCAGCAAGACAAAACGGCGGTCTATTTCCGTTAATCCGGGAATAGAATTTTTAGTACTGTCCCTTAAACTATCGGGATATAATGCACCTTCTCTTTTAGGAAGATGCAAGTAAGCGTTCGCTTTCCGCTCTGTAGGATTAAATAAACCGGTTGTAGTCTTCCAAACTTGAATGTCTTTAATACGTAAATAATTTGTAGGAATGGGAGTTGCATTCCCGTAATACTTATTAAAAACATTCACTTCTTTGTTCTGATAGATGGAATCAACGAAGTAATGGTTAGTAGAGTATTCGTATGCGTGGATCGTTATCTCCTTCGATTGGGAACCACCGCTATAAGAAACTTCTTTCACTTCACTTTTCTTTTGAGATGCTAAAGCCGTTAAACTAAATGGTCCCATTTTAAAATGAGCTTTAATACCAAAGAGAGCCTCGCTGCCCCCTACAAGAGGAGAAGTTTGGAGTGATACGTTTCCACCTTCTACACTCTGAACAATTTCATCTTCATAGCCGGTGTACTTAATTTTTAATTGGTTCTCATATTGAAATTGCCGCTCGGTATTCCAGTCAGCGGAAAGATTTAATTTATCGCCTATCGTTCCGCTAAGGTTTATCTGAACAGTCTGCTTAAAATCGGGTTCGTTACGTGTGTTGCCTAATGCCGAGGATGTAATTCCTTCTGTGGATTCATTTCTCCAAGCGCCGTGGATATCAACTTGTCCGTTAATTCTTAGGCTAATTTTCGGTGGTCCAAAAATACTTAGAATCGGGTTGCTCGGAAGCGGAATATCAATATTGGTTAAATCAGTTATTAACTGACTTAAATCTTTCTTCGATTCTTTGAGAATGTATTCGTAACCTTTCTGTTCCCAAGCCTCCCGCTTTATAGCATCAAGCCGGAGCTCTATGTATTCATCCAAAGGAATTTCAAGTTTGGGCTTCACCTTCTGTCCGGCTATTGTTTCTTCAACAATCACTTTAGTTCCGGTGGAATCCATGCTTACTTGACGGTTTATATTGCTTGTAGCCCGTAAGAAAAGTTGTGAGCGGTGCAAATCTCTAAAACTTGTTAGCGGTTCTTCCTTTTGTTCGAAGCGGTCATATTTTAATCTGGCTGTGGAATCTTTAGAAGCGAGTTCAACTCTGCGAAGCGAATCAGCTTTTGCTTGAATTCTGAGTGAATCTTTTCGGCTAAAAACTGTTTGTGTTGAGTCTTTAGCAGTTTTTGTTTCAGCCTCAAACAACATTTCTTCAAGAGTTTTAACCTTTTTCACAGTATCAACTTTGGCTGCCTTGCTCGTATCTTTTTTAATGGTTGAATCCGGCAACTGAGTAAAACTCTTCAGAGAATCTTTCTTTAGTGTTGAATCCGGAACCCCGCTAATGGCTTTAAGCGAATCGGCTTTCCTCTTTGCGTCTTCCAAAGAATCTGGAATGAAAGTAGCAAACCAATCTGGCTTTTGTCCATTAGAAAACTCACCGAAGCTGCTAAGATTCCTAACAGTAGATTCATTGTTGAAGTCTGAATGACCGGGTAAGAAAGATGCAATCAAGAAGGAAGAATTAATATTCTGTTCGTGCTTTGTAAAACCGAACGAAAGTATAATTGCACCAATAAAAAAGGGAGTCAATAAGAGTTTGATTCCCGTAAGTAAGGTATTTTTGCGTTCTGAGGAAATGGTATTCTCGCGAATAGTTAAGAATCGTATAAAGCTTCTATAAACCTCCTTCATTTTTCTTGTTCAAATTTTAGCAAAATATACTACTAAGGCAATTATTTTTTCGGGTAATTTTTTAGTGTGAACTGTAAGCCACAATCACTATAAAACAACACCATTACGACCCGCTTTGCTGGTCAAAGAAGAGATTTATCTTCTCAACGCCTTCAACTTTGTTTAGTTCTTCAATTAAAGTATTTGGAGAATTCTTTCTCTTCATCCTAACATAGAATGTGTATTCAAGAGATTTATCCCCGTTAAGAGAGCGGATATTAACTGCTTCGTGATGTGCGCAATATTTTTGAATTATCTGCATATAGCTCTGTGAATCTTGCTTAACTCCATTAAAAACAAATTGCAGCAGATACTGAGCAGACTTCATAAAAGAGAAATTAGAGTGAGAAAAAACATAAAGTATTGCGCCAATTATTAAAGAGCCAACAATTGCAAGCTTATGATACCCAACGCCGGCAGCCATGCCTATTGCAAGGCTCAAGAAGATGTAAACAATGTCCACCGTATCCTTAATTGCAGTACGAAACCTAATTATGGATAAAGCGCCAACTAAACCAAAAGCACGCGCAAGGTTGTTGCCAATTACCATTAAAACCAGCGCTGTTATTGTTGATAAATAGATAAGAGAATTTACAAAGCTATCGGAGTAACCGGGTCCGCGATAAGAAACGCGGTAAACTATCGAAATGAAAAAACTGCATACTAAGCTGAGTCCAATATTGATAATTATTTCTGAGATAGTCGGCGAAAATAAATCCACAGTCTGAAAGTTTTGAAACATTGTTATTCCTATGAAAATGAATAAGGCTGGAAAAATTTATCATTTATTTTATTAGCGTCAACTGATATTGTGTATTTGGAAACTGCTTGTCTAATTAGATGATATCTATTAATTATTTGAGGAATCCAGTAAGGCAGAACTTTATGGAATTTAATTTCCATCACAAAAGAACCTTTTAAACTTGGCTTTAAGTTAGTTTCTTCAAACAAATTCTCAAAGGAGGTAGCTACAGAGCTACGGACATGTTTATCAAAAGTAATGCGTAAAGTTGAACCAAACTTACATTCATAAGCTTCTCTATCGTAAACTACGTTAACAATGGGCAGCAATCCTTTGGCTTCGTAATGATAGAGAAAGTTTTTAGCGTTTTGAGGTAATTCAGTTTCACTTCCGCTCTTGTTTTGAATAAGCTTAGAATCCTTTGTCCTCAAGAAATCTATTACATCATTAAAGTATAACTGGGCTCTATCCTTATAAACAAAATCCGAACTCTTGCGCTTGATTTCAAGAAAAGCCGGTGAACTTTCAGTCCTCTCATTGTAAGATCTAATTCGAAATTTATTTCTATCCATCAGTCCCGAAAGCTTTTCATGATAGCTGGTCAAAGTAGAAGTATCAAAGTATAAACTCCGCACAGTGTATTCCCTATCATCCCGCAGCAGAGTATATTTATCGTAATTTAAGAATGGAAGAATGTTTTCTCTAAGCTCATCAAGAAGTTTTTCCGATACCAAATATTTATACTCAAGACGGCTCATTTTTAGTTCAGCAAGACATCAAATAAATAATCTTTCAGAGAAATTTTATCTAGAGTAACCCTACAAGGCAGAACCATACCGGACAAATATTTTTCATCCGGATTCTTGATAATCATTCTAGCAAACACAACCTGATTGCCATCCAGAATCTGTACTTCGTTTGAAATAGAAATGGTTTTACCGATTATAGATTCACGATTTGGTCCGAGTTCTATCTTGGAATTTGTTTCCCGTTTGAAATTATCAACATCACTTAACTTTACAGGTATATTCAGCATTACTTCATCCATCTTCAAAACAGTTAGCAATGTGTCCGGAGAAAATGACTGGCTGACTATGCCGCTAATAGGTGAAAGAATATATAATCTCTCGGCTCGTTCATATAAAAATTTCAATTGTGAATTTAGAGCTTCAATTTGCGACGTTATTATTTGAACTTGTTCAAGCTTTACGCCGGTTTTAAGAGCTTCCAATTTTGCCTTGTTAATTTCAACTTCAATCTCAAGAAGTTTCAACTCCCACTTTTGTGTATCGTACTCTTCTTGAGAAATCAATCCTTTTTTGAAAAGCTGATCGGCTCTATCAAACAAAGATTTCTTTTGTACAACTTTAGTTTTAGAAAATTCGAGAGTACTCTTAGCTTCATCAATAAGTTCGGTTTTGTCGCCGGTAGATTGAGCAAGCAGATTAGCTTTTGCCATAGCCAGTTCACCCTGAGCCAGAATTATTCTCTCTTGTATCTGGCTGGATTTTATGCGGATAATCGTATCACCGGCTTCAATATTGTGTTTGTTGCTCAGAGATTTATCAAACAGAAATGAAATGTCCTCTCCTCTATCAAATTGCGTGGTTTGGTATGATGATGCAAACCCGTGAGTAAAATCTACGAGGCTGGAGTTAATTTGACCGGCGGTACCTTTACTTAAAATCCATTTAGAGTGAGGATAAATCTGCGCATAGGAATCAATAGTCTTAGGAATTTTGAAAGCTTCTCCAAAAACAAAGATCATAAAAAGAAGAGCAGTAACCCCGGCGAACCCGTATAAAATATTTTTGTTACTTCGTTTAAGCATGGAGAATTGTTCCCGGTATTAAATAACACCTAACCTTTTGACGATTTTTAACAAACTTACTTGCTAATGTTTCGAATATACGTTGCGATAAGTCATCAACTTGATTCTTTGGATTGTTTTAACCATTCGAAGCAAATTTAGCAGGCTAAAAGTACAACAAAGTATTGAACAACCAACTGTATTCATCTCTTTATGATATCATCCATGTGAGCTTTTTCTTCCAGAGTTTCTACAATTAGGTTTTCGTGAACAATAACACAGCTCAACTTATTGCCGAGAAATACACCGGTATCTATGTAAACCGAATTTGAATCTTCAACCAGAGTTATATCAGGCTTGGTGGTATGCCCAACAATCTGTAGTTTACCAAGGTTAAGCAATGGGTCGCGTGTCCAAAGTACTCCGCGGTCACTTCGCAGATCATTCTGGATAAAGCTTTCGAGCAAATCGAGATTATTTTTATAATCTGCGGGAAGATATTTTTCATATTGCAGCGAAATTCCGGCATGAGAAATAAAACAATCAGGTAAGTTATAATACAGCGGCGCGTTTTTTATGAAATCAATATGTAAGAACATATCGGTTTCATACTTCTCGTAAGATTCCAAAGTTGTTTCGTTGCCGTTAAAAAACCATGAGCGGGCAAAAACACTTGACGGATCCTTAAAGAAATGGAAAAACATATAATCGTGGTTGCCAGGCGTAAGTTGAATGTTGTTGGCAATTATGAAATTAACAACATCCCGGCTTAGATTACCTCTATCAACCATATCTCCCACCGTATAAACCGGAATTCCAGGATAGCGGGTAACTATTTTAGTATAAAGCTCAACAAGAGTGTTGAAGCATCCGTGAATATCCCCGATAACTGCAATCATAGTATTATATCTTAAAAGTAGTTTTTGCGTAATTAGTTAGTTCTTCTCTAAAATTTGGATGAGCAATACTTATAAGGGCTCTAACTCTTTCTTGTATTGTTTTTCCATAAAGATTTGCAACACCATACTCTGTTACAACGTAGTGAACATCGCCGCGAGAAGTAACTACACCGGCACCTGGTCTAAGCGTTGAAACAATCTTGCTAAACTTCAAATCTTTTGTTGCAGCCGGCAAAGCAATTATCGGCTTACCGCCTTCGCTATGCGCAGCTCCTCGCACGAAATCTACTTGTCCTCCAATACCGCTAAAAAATCTTGTCCCAATAGAATCGGAACAAACTTGACCCGTTAGATCAACTTCAATTGCAGAGTTGATTGCAACCATTTTATCATTCTTGGAAATTATAAAAGGATCATTAACATATTCTTGCGGGTGAAATTCGAAAATCGGATTGTTATTAATAAAATTATAAGCTCTTCTAGTGCCAAGAACAAATCCGGCAATCAACTTACCGGCGTGAAGGGTTTTCTTTTCTCCGTTAACGACGCCTTCTTCAATCAAATCAATCAATCCATCGGAGAACATTTCTGTATGAATACCTAAATCTTTTTTATGATGCAGATACTTTAATACGGCATCCGGGATAGCGCCAATTCCCATTTGAAGAGTAGAGCCATCTTCGATCAACTCAGCAATGTGGCTTCCAATCTTATCGTAGATCTCAATCATTTCCGGAGTAGCATCCGGATCAATTTGCGGAAGTTCTTTTAGCGGTTCATCTACTTCAACAATGTAATCAAGTTTATTTACATGAATAAAACTATTACCTAAAGCTCTTGGCATTTGTTTATTTACTTGCGCAATAACACATTTAGCTTTTTCGGCAGGTGTTTTAATATTACCGACATCAATGCCGTAACTGCAAAAGCCATGTTCATCCGGCGGAGAAACGTGAATGAGAGCTACATCGGGAACAATTACACCGCGTTTGAAAAGCAAAGTAACTTCGTGAAGAAAAATCGGAATGAAATCCGCTCTTCCTTCATTTACTGCCTGACGCGCATTAGCTCCAATAAAAAATGCTTTGTGCCGGAAATATTTTTCCATTCCAGGTTTAGTGTAAGGTAAATCGCCAACAACAAGTATGTGATAAAGTTCAACATTTTCGAGTTCTTCTCTCCTGTCAACCATCGCGTTAATCAATTCTAGAGGAGCGGCACATCCGGGCTGCACAACAATCTTATCACCCGATTTAATCACCTTTACAGCTTCTTCTGCTGATACTAAATGCGAGTTGTATCTCTTAATCCATGCAGCCGTCTGTTGAGTATTTTGTCTAATCTGTTCTATTGTCATCACCTTTCTCTTCAATTAGTTGAGAAGATGTGCAACCTTCTAAATTCAAGATTGAACGCATCCGCTATTTTTTCGTTGGAAACATATCCGTTATAAGTACATACACCTTTAGCTAACCCGGCATCGCCAAGAAGAGCATTTGCAATTCCATTATCGGCGATTTCGTGAATATATTCAATACATGCGTTGGTTAAACCGAAGCTTGCAGTTCTCGCAACAAGTGCCGGCATGTTTGGTACACAGTAGTGAATAATTCCATGCATTTCGTAAACCGGGTCGCTGATTGTAGTTGGACGGCAAGTTTCAACACAACCGCCTTGATCTACAGAAACATCAACAATTACAGAACCGGGTTTCATTGTCTTTACCATACTTTCCGTAATAACGTGTGGAGTCTTACCGGCTTTATCTTGAACTGCGCCAATTAGCAAATCCGCAAATTTTACGCCGCGGGCAATTGTGTATTGGTTAGCGGCAACAGTTGGAATATCCTTCGAAATTTCGTTTCTGATTCTTCTAAGTTTTCTGATGTCTTTGTCTAAAACTATTACATGCGCGCCGCGTGAGTATGCAGTTAGTGCAGCGTTGAAACCAACAACTCCGGCACCAATAATAACGACTGCCGCCGGTGCTACACCCGGAATTCCGCCAAGCAATATTCCTCTGCTTCTCGGATGATCTCCGCCTAAATATCTTTCACCAACTTGAATAGCCAACTGCCCGGCAATCTCACTCATTGATTGTTGAATCGGAAGGTCATCGTCTTTTTCAATCAATTCAATGGCTATGGCCGTGATTTTTTTCTTCATCAATTTTTCTACGGTATTCTTTTTACCAACTGCTAAATGAAGAGCAGAAAAAAGAATTTGGTCTTCCTGGAGCTGATCTACTTCTTGCTCATTAAATGGTGTGATGCGAACTACCATTTCACTTCGCTGAAATACCTCCTCGGCAGAATAGACAACATTTGCGCCAATATTACGGTAATCATCATCGGAAAAATGGCTGGCGGCTCCAGCATCGGTTTCAATAAAAACCGTATGCCCGGAATTTATAAGTGTCTGCGCACCGGCGGGAACAATTGAAATTCTTTTTTCATCCTTATGTGGTTCTTTTAATATTCCAATCCGCATAGTTAAACTGCTCTTTTTTTTGTTATGCAAAATAGGGATTGGCTATGCGGAATTCAATTTAAAAGGGGCTATTTCTACGTTATCGAATATTTTCAAACAGTATAAAATTCTTTGAGTAGGGGTTTGATTTATCAAACCCTTATTAAAAAACGGTTGCATTTTTGCGGGCTTTATGAAAAAGCCCCTACAATGAAATGCTTTACCAATTGCTTACGTGTTCATTCTTCTCTAAATGCCACCTTAAAGGATTCTGCTTAATATAATTTCTAATATTGTATAGATCGCTCTCGTTCCTAATAACATGTTCGAAATAGTTTCTTTGCCACTTAAAGTCTCTGAGTCCAGCATCATGAATTAGTTTAGTTGTCCTTGCTTTAAGAAATCTAACTATTTGTCCAAGTGTGATATTGTCCTCTTCGTTAATAATCACTATTCCATGAAGATGGTTTGGCATTATTATAAATTCATCTAGTAAGACAGTAGTAAAATGTTGAGATAGATAACTCCAGTTATTAGAAAGAATTTCCCCACAATCATTTTGAATCATTTTTTCGTTATGAATTTCACCGAAAAACACTTGCATTTTATCAACACATATTGTGATATAGTACCAATTTCCTTTTGAATAATCGTATCCTGGCAAGCGAAGTGATTTCCTTTTGAGCAATGTTTGTTTTTTTGGGGTGTAATATTGTCTAGTAGCATGAGTCATAATTCAAAACAACCTTTTTCGGGTTTCATAAATGAAACCCCTACTTAAATTATTCCCATTTATCAAACCGGAGTGATTGGCTCTTTTCCGTTTAGAACATTTATGATATTGTTAGCAGCTAGCAAAGCCATAGCGGCTCTGGTTTCTACTGTTGCGCTGCCAATGTGAGGAAGAAGAAATACATTTTCGAGCGTTCTTAAATCCGGATTTATGTTCGGTTCATTTTCGTAAACATCAAAACCGGCGGCAAATATTTTCTTCTGCTTTAAGAGTCTAATCAAAGCTTTCTCTTCCAAGATATCTCCGCGCGATGTGTTAACAATTATTGCAGACTTCTTCATCAGTGAAAGATTTTCTTTGTTGATAATGTGGTGAGTTTCTTTGCTAAGTGGTAAATGAACTGAAATTATATCCGACTGTTTCATTAGCTCTTTTAGATTAACACGTGTTGATAAAAACTCCGTTTCAAACTCATCCCGTTTCTTTCTGTCGAAGTAAATGATTTTAACTCCAAACCCCTTCAATCTTCTTGCAGTAGCTCTGCCGATTCTTCCGGCACCAATTATTCCAACGGTTTTCCCTTTCAAATCGAAGCCCAACAGCATATTTGGCTTCCAGCCATCAAACTTATTTTCGCGCATCATTTGCTCGCCTTCACGCAATCTTCTAACGCAAGCAAGAATTAACGCAACAGTTAAATCCGCAGTGGCATCTGTTAAAACGTAAGGAGTGTTTGTAACAATTAGCTTTCTCTCTTTTGCATAGGCAATATCAATATTATTATAGCCGACTGCACAGTTGGCAACAATTTTACACTTGCTAAAATTATCAATCGCTTCTTTATCAATTTTTTCCGTTAACAATGATAAAACAGCATCAGCATCTTTTATCTTTTCAAGAAACTCACCCCTCGGAATTGCTTTGTCTTCTTTATAAACAGAAACCTTGAAGCCGTTTTTCTTCAATAATTTTTCCGGTTCACCTGGCAATTTCCTTGTTATAAGGACTTTCATAATCAACCAAATAAAAGTTTAACAATTATAAGCGCGCCAATAGCTCCTGCGATATCTGCTATCAGTCCAACTGTAACTGCATGACGCATTTTTGAAATCCCAACTGAGCCAAAATATAATGCGAGGACATAGAAAGTTGTTTCAGAACTTCCGTTTAATGTTGAAACTAAAATGCCAAGGAATGAATCTGCACCATGAACTGCAATTGTCTCAGTCATGATTCCGATTGCGCCGCTTCCGCTAAGCGGACGCATAAGCGCCATTGGCAAAGCTTCGGCTGGAAATCCAATTAAAGAAGTAACTGGCGAAATAATCATTATTAAGAAATCCATTGCGCCGCCGGCTCTAAAAATTCCAATAGCAACTAACATGGCCACCAAATAAGGAATGATTCTAAGTGCAACGTTAAATCCTTCTTTGGCTCCTTCAATAAACACTTCATAAATTTTCACTTTCTTAACGAATCCGAAAGTAACGAAGGAAATAATAATTGCCGGAATTGCTAGAACAGAAATTATTTGGATAATACTTTTAACTGTATCGGCACTACCAATAGAAGAAAGCGCTCCACTAGTAATTAGAAATATTGCCGCTGCAATCAAAATTATTAGTGAGCTAATCATTTTCCATGAAGATTTGAGAAGTCCAAGAAAGTCAGAGAAACTCATGGGAAATTTTTCTAAAAATTTTGTTGCAGAGATGCCGGCTATTGTTGCACATGTTGCACCAAAAATTGAAGTGCCGATTATTATTGCCGGGTCGCTGCTGCCGGATGCGGCGCGAACGGCAATTGCGGTTGCGGGGATTAATGTTAGTCCTGCAGTATTGATTGCTAAGAACGTAATCATCGCATTTGTTGCGGTTCCCTTTTTAGTATTTAACCTTTCAAGTTCTTCCATTGCCTTCAAACCAAACGGAGTAGCTGCATTCCCAAGACCAAGCATATTTGCCGAAACATTCATCACAATAGAACCAATTGCCGGATGATCTTGCGGTACATCTGGGAATAGAAATCTTGTTAACGGACGAACTGATTTAGCAATGATTGCAATTAGTCCGGCTTGTTCTGCAATTTTCATAATGCCGAGCCACAAAGCCATAATGCCAACCAAGCCGAGAGCTATGTTTACAGCTTTGCCGGCGTAATCTATTGCCGCGTTTGTAACAGCTTTCATTTTCAGCATAGAAACAGATTCAAAAACAATCCATGCAGAATATTTTCCCGGCTCAATTTGTTTGCCAAGCCAAAGTTTGCCCGAAAGGTCCTCCTCATTGCCTGAAGCCGAAGCCATATCTTTCCAAACTTTTGGTGATGATGAATTAACAACCAAATACACAGAGTAGAAACCCTCAGCATTGTTGTAGTTTAGGGTAGCTTTCTGAGAAACTTCCGAAGATTTGTTTCCGTAGAAAGTTGAAAAATTCTTCGGCTCTACATGAATTGTCGCTTCCGACCTGTCCTTCAAGTCCGAAGAAGTAGTTTCAAGCACGATTGAAAGAGGTTTGTTATTGTGGAATTTGTCGGAAGCTGAATCGTTAATATCCAACGCAACTGCTGTGAAAATTCCTAGGGCAAGTAAGCCTAACCAGATGTAATTTAGCATAGTTTCTTCTGAATGATGTTTCTGCAAATTAAAAATTCTTGGATTAAAAAGGCATAGTTTTTTAACTATTTACAGAAACAGAGGAAATAATTAGGGGGATTAAAACTAAGCGGTAATAATTTCGATGCGTGAAGGTACGAGGCTAATCTGTTGAAATTTTTCTTGCGCGCTCCCAAACTTCTTCCAAATTGAACTTGGCAGCAAAATCATTAATAATATCAAGATTAATTAAAGCTCCGGAATGTTTCAGCATACCGGCTATGTCAGTCAAATGCTTTTGGGAATGCCCTTCCTTAAAGAACTCCATTTTTTTTACAATGACATACTCTGGCGGCGCTATAAACAATTCTTTCCCTAGTAAATCTATTGTTTTCCTATTTCGTATTGCCCACGCTTGAAGATCATCTTGACCAACAAAATAAATATCGGCTTTGAAACCGGTTTCATGATGAATAAGATTGATATGACCGCGCGAACTACGCTTGAGTTCATTAATAATAATTTCTTTTGGTGGGCAATAAAACAAGTCCAAGGGGAATGCGCTTACTAATTCTTCAACTTTATTTTCTTTTAACACAAGAACTAAATCAATATCGTGGGTAAGTCTTGGTTCACCATAAACAATTGAAGCTACAGAACCGGTAACAATATATTCTATTTTATGAGCGCTTAATCTTTCAGTAAATAGTGAGAATAAATTAAGAATTTCCATAAATGAAGAACTCCTTAACTTTTTTCTCTATCTCTTCTTCGCTCTTATTTGGCTCCAGCTTTTTTAACGCAGCAGTTTTCAATTCGCGAGCTAGAAAATATAGCCTAAGCGATTCTATCAACCGCTGTTCTGCTGTCAGATTGTTCAACAAAGGAGCTTTATTTGTTTCATCCTTTTGCATGGATAAAATTAGAAAATTCTATGACTAAAAGGCATGAAATATTTAATTTAGAATTGAGAATTGTTAATGGAGAATAAAATGAAGATCGGTTTGGTTCAACTTGCAATAGAATGGGAAAATCCGGCAGCAAACATGGCAAAGGTTAATGAACTTGTTTCTAAGCTCAATCAGAAACTTGATCTGCTCATCTTTCCGGAGCTTTCCCTCACCGGATTTACGATGAACTCCAAGCATTTTGCCGAAGAGATTGATGGAACGTGCACGCAATTCTTCATGGATTTAGCCAAGCGAATCAAGACAAATATTTTCTGCGGACTGATTGAACGGGACGGCAATGATTTTTATAACTCGCTAGTCCATTTTGATGAAAACGGATTGCTGATGGCTCGATACAGAAAGATTCATCCGTTTAGTTTTGCCGGTGAAGATGAGAACTATACCGCTTCAAACGAATTGGTTGTTACAGAAATTGATCACAAAAAAATCGGTTTAACCATTTGTTACGATCTCCGCTTCCCCGAACTCTACCGCCTTTACGCAAAGAAAGGTATTGATGTGCTAATCAATATTGCAAACTGGCCTACACCTAGAATTGAACATTGGAGAACTCTTCTTAAAGCCAGAGCTATAGAGAACCAATGTTTTATGATTGGAGTAAACCGAACCGGAACTGACCCAAAACATATTTACAATGGCTACAGCGGTGTTTACAATCCTCTTGGCAAGGAACTGCTTTCAGTGGAAAACGAAGAAGGCATTTTTGCAGTTGAAATAAACATTAACCAAGTAAACGAAACCAGAAAATCGCTTCCCTTCCTAAAGGATATGAAGTTGATATAAGAAATCCTAAATAAGACATCTCTATTCTTTCTTCGACGTAATTTCAGTAAGTTTGCACTGTATTTCTTCAAATCTATCCACAGTGTGTGTGAGGTAAAATGTCTATTCTAAGTAAGCTGAAAGATTTTCTCTTTCGCCAGGAAGCTATGAGTGTTGGCGGCGGAGAAAAAGCAATTCAAAAACAAAAAGCCACGGGTAAATTAACTGCACGTGAACGTATTGATGCTCTGCTCGATCCCGGTACCTTCTTCGAATTCGATTTATTTGTTAAACATGCTGGTAAAGATTTTGGAATGGAAAAGAAAGAGCTTGCCGCCGATGGCGTTATAACCGGAACCGGCATAATTATCGGGCATCCGGTGTGTATTTTCGCTCAGGATTTTACTGTTGCCGGCGGTTCATTAGGTTTGGCTCACGCCAGAAAAATCACAAAGATTATGGATCATTCACTCAAAATGGGAATTCCGCTGATTGGTATTAACGATTCCGGTGGTGCGAGAATACAAGAAGGCGTTAACTCTTTAGCCGGTTATGGCGAAATTTTCTACCGCAATACTTTAGCAAGCGGAGTTATTCCTCAAATCTCTGTAATACTTGGACCATGTGCCGGCGGCGCTGTTTATTCACCTGCGCTAACAGATTTTGTGTTCGTTGTTGATCAGATTTCCAAAATGTTTATTACAGGACCGGAAGTAATTAAAACTGTTCTCGGCGAAGAAATTTCTATGGAAGATTTAGGCGGTGCGAGAATCCAAAGTGAGATGACCGGAAACGCACACTTTTTTGCCAGAGATGAATATGAGTGTTTTGAGCAGATTAGAAAACTGCTTTCTTATATTCCTTGGAATAACGCAAAGAAAGCCGATCCTTATACTCCTAAGAAACCAAAGCCGGAATACTTTATTGAGAAAATTATTCCTTCCGATCCAACACAACCGTATGACATTCGAGATGTTATTTATTCTATTGTTGATGATTCCGATTTCTTTGAAGTTCAGCAGTATTGGGCGGCAAACATTGTGATAGGCTTTGCCAGATTAAACGGGCAGTCGGTTGGAATCATAGGTAATCAGCCGGCAGTTTTAGCCGGAGTTTTGGATGTAGATTCATCAAACAAAGCTGCGCGTTTCATCCGTTTCTGCGATGCTTTCAATATTCCACTCTTAACACTTGTTGATCTTCCGGGTTACTTACCGGGCGTTGATCAAGAACATGCGGGTGTTATCCGCCACGGTGCAAAAGTGCTCTATTCATACAGCGAAGCTACAGTTCTTAAAATGACTGTAATTTTGAGAAAGGCTTACGGCGGCGGTTACATTGCAATGTGTTCAAGACATCTCGGTGCAGACTTTGTTTACGCTTGGCCGACTGCTGAAATTGCAGTAATGGGACCGGAAGGCGCAGCTAATATCATTTTCAAAAATGAAATTACTACTGCAGCTGACCCGAACGCTATGCGCCAGCAGAAAGTAAAAGAATACACGGAGAAGTTTGCTAATCCTTATGTTGCCGCTGCAAACGGTTATATTGATGCGGTTATCAATCCGGAAGAAACAAGAAGAATCTTAATTCATACATTAAACTTATCCGCACAGAAGAAAGAATCTCGTCCGGCTAAGAAACATGGAATCCCACCTTTTTAAACTATGGCAGAATTAAAACAGAACCAACTCGTAATTGATGACACCGTTTATGAAACGAAGCTTACGCGTAAGTTTCGTCTGCGTAAAAAATATGAAGCGCCGAATCCAAAACATTTGAACGCGTTCATTCCGGGAATCATTAGAGATATACTTGTTAAACCGGGACAATCAGTAACAGAAGGACAAAAACTTCTTACTCTTGAAGCTATGAAGATGAAGAATACTGTTACTTCTCATATTGATGGAAAGATTAAAGAGGTGAAAATTTCCGCCGGAGAAATGGTTACCAAAAACCAGCTTATAATTGAGTTTGAGTAGTTTTTGTAGAGACTTGCCATGGCAAGTCTCTGAGTTTATAGATCACAATTATACTTCACAAATATTTTCACGCTGGTTTTTCTCTAAATCCCATCTAAGCGGATTCTGTTCAATGTATTTTCTAATGTTAAACAATTCTTTTTCATTTCTGATTATCGATCGTAGAATCCCCTTTGCCATTCGAACTTTTCAGCATTGCATTTATTACAATAGCGTTTAACAGCACCTTTAAATTGATTAACAATTACAGATAATGAATTCTTTACTGGTTTCGAGAATTCGTTCTTATTGGTTTGCAAAGACATGCCATGGCATGTCTCTACATTCTGTGTCTCATTAATAATAATTATTCCATGAACATGATTTGGCATAACTACATAAGAATCTAATTCTGTCAGCTTGAAATGCTTCGGAATCTGATTCCAATATTCATCGACTATCTTACCTATCTCGTTTAGCAGCATTTTCTCATTCTCAACTTTACCAAAATGTTCTACATGGTCTTTGGTGTTTATGGTTACATAATACCACCAAGGATTCGAATAATCCCATTCTTTTAATCTGGTTGTTTCAACTCTAAAAGTATCTTTAAACTTTTCCATCAGTAGATTAAGAAGTTTAAGTGAGAACCCAATTCTATGCTTAAGGTTATCTTCTCCCCGAGTACATACCATCAGACTTTGTAACTTTTATGTCTTGCAGTTCCGGCGCTTTCATTCTTATTTCGAAACGGAAGCCGCTGTAACTACCAAGTGGATTCCAAGAGAAATTCATTTCCCAACAATGCAAATCCCGGTAAACGGTAATCTGCGGCGCAGATATTTTCTTCTCTTGAAAATCGTAACTGCCGCGCACAGTAAACTTCCAATTCTTAGTTAAGCTGAAACCAAGATCTGCGCTAATATTGGAAAAGATATCAGATTCCTTTGGGTTGGGTTTTGAAAAATTATAATTATAACTCAGACTCAAATTCCACGGAATTGATAAATCGGGCGCTTGTGAATCATCGTACAAAGCAATAAAGTCCTTCTTCTTTATCGCAACTTGATCCTCATTTGCTTCCGGATTTTTTTGTTTTTCAGCCTCGCTTGATTTTAGTTTCTCGCCGCTTAAAGTTGAAGAAATTGAAAAGTTCAAGTTCGTTAGCCTAAAAAGTCCTTTACCATTCGATGCCAAATATTGATTTACATACCGGTAAGTTTCCTGACCATATTGATTGGTTTCTACAATTTGATCGTAAAAAGTGTAAGAGGAAGAACCGGAGAAATTTATAATATCACCGATTTGAGTTCTGTAGCTCAAACTAAGATCGCGAAGTTTCATACTATCGGCAGCAAAATTGTAACCTACACTTGCATCAAAATTCAGCAGTTGAATTTTCTTCTGCTCCTTCGTTGTATCGCCGGGAGTTTTTGCCATCTTAATTTCAAAAACATTTCCTAAAGAAAAATTTATGCTCTGACTTCTTCCTCCATTTACACCTTGAAATACCTCTCTAGTAAATTTATCATATCTAACTTTTTTGCCAGTCGAGTCAATATAGGAATCATAGTAGCCCCATTTATCATCTGAGAAATCGGGCTGGTAGTTATATGAAACACTTGGCGTTAAAGTGTGGCGGAAAGATTCTACTCCAAGAAGATTCGGATTCATTACTCCATAAATTTTTGTTGAAGCTGAAACTCCCATGCTGAATGTGCGTACAAAGTTCAATTCTTTAACAGAAGTATCAAGAACTGTATCGCGCATTTCGCTTTTACCGTTCGGGTAAAAATGTTCATACCTAGCCGGTTCCAACTTCAAACGTTTGTTGTACCATTTTTCTTGGTAACTAAAAGTCGGAGAAACATTTATGTATCCAACCTTTGGAGAAAAATTAAGATTTATATTGTGTTGAGCGCCCATATCTGACTTGGATTTAACAGCGTCCTTCTGATTAGTTCTGGAGAATTGCCCGGAATATGAAATTCCTATTAACTCGTACCATTTTTGTTTTCCATCTGCAAAGGAATTTTCCCTTCTGAAAGGATAGAAAACATTTTGCGAATAATTAATATTCGGAAAGGACTCACTCACAAGCGTGGTATCTAACGACTGTGTTCTACTGTAGTTCAATGATATATTTGAGTTCTCCCAGTTTTTCGAAAAATTTGCGCCAGAGACAATTTGTTGAGTTAGGATGGTATTGTAGTCTATACTATTCTCTCTCAAATAATTACTGGAAACGAATTGTAAATTGGCACTGAACTGAGAAGTCGGATCAAATTGTTGAGAATGATTCCAAGATAAATTCCAATCATCGCGTTGATTCTTTACCGGATCGTTAGGCTCACCAATATCAAGTCTTGAAAATCCTACATTGAATGAACCGTTGAAATCATACCTTTTAGCATAACGGTAACGGCTGCGCGCACCCCATCCTCCTTTAGTGTAGTAATCTCCGGTTAAAGCCAAATCCATGTAATCACTCATTGCCCAAAAATAACCGAAGTTATAAAAATACTGACCACGATCTCTGTCTTGTCCGTAACCGGGAATAATAATTCCCGAACGTCTTCCGCTTTCATTTGGTATTACAGCAAACGGAATTGGAATTGGAAGCGGAACTCCGCCGATATACATGAAAATCCACTTTGCAATAATTTTATCTTTCTGCATTACTTTCATTTCGTGAGCAGCAAAATAAGTATGCGGTGTATCGCTTTCGCACGAAGTAAACATCCCATCTTCTATGAAGAAAGTTGACTTATCAACTTTCTTTACTTTCTCCCCTTCGTAACGCTGCTCTTTATCTTTGTTTTTAGCAAGAGAAATATATCCGCGCTGCGTTTTGAAATTATGACGAATATAACTTCCCTCAAATGTTTCGCCGCCTTCGGTTAAATGCGGATTACCTTTCATCTTAACTTTTGCGGTATCGGATGTATCTTCAATTCCGAATGCTTCCAGTTCGTTCTTCTGGTAATCAATGAAAATTTTTGCGCTCTTCAAGTCTGTACTCTTGTACTTCAATTCGCCGGAACCGTACAAGTACATTTTTTTCTTTTTTACTTGGAAGATGAGCGAATCCGAAGCTGCGGCGTTGATTACTGCATCTACATCAAATTGTTTTTTAGGTTTGGTGGAATCCGGTACTGCGAGCGAATCTGCAATAATAGTTTTAATAGTATCCGGCTTAGAAATTGGGGTAACACTTTCCTTCTGCTGAGCGAACAACAAAGTAGAAAAAAGAATTGTTATGATGGAAAATGTTTTTATCTGGTTCATCATAGTGTTTGTTTTATGCTTCAACCCCACGATTTGGAGTCTGTGCTAATATCAAATTATTTATGGTAGCCGTAAGCTCTCGCCTCGCTAAGCCGCTTGGCGAAGCGGGTCAGCTTGCGTATCCTGAATAAAACCGCAACTTAAAAGTTGCGCCTACCAACTTTTCGGTCATTTTCACACAGCCCCTTTATCGTGGGGTTTGCACACTCAAGTTTAGCCAACATTTATGCGTAAAGTACATTTATGTGTTTTCATTTTCAGTTTGGCTTAATTCAATTAAAGGTCTTATCAACAATAGTAATTTCTTCCGGATACTTTATGTTACCAATCGGTGTCCCGAGCGAAGGCTGCGCTTTAAGTTTTAGATTTGAAGTTGAACCGCCGGCACCGGAAACTTGTAAAATTAACCCGAGCAAATCATCCAAACTTTTTTCTTTGAACGATTTTGCAAGATCAAATTGAATTTGCAGCGGAATTATTGTTGTCTCACCTTTTCCGGGAACAAGAACCGGATTCGCCAATCCCCCGCTAACAACTTCTTTATCATTCACAAATAAACGCCACGGAAAGTTTGATATGCTAATATCTGTTGCCGGATATCCGCCGCTTCCGTCATTTGGATTTTTCGCTTCAACATTCAAAGTAAAAGTTAATGGCAAGCTCCCCTTCATCAATCCGCCGGAAAGTTTAAGAACTTCCATCGCGTTAAAATCTTTGATTGATCTTTTGTTCTTAACTTCAATACCGGCAATTTGATAATTTGTTGCCGAGCCAATTTTGTATTTCAATCGGGATATGTTGCTAATCGTCTGCAATACACTGCAGCCTGAGATAATGAGTGCAGACAAGAGAACCAAGAAAAGACTTTTGCTCAATCTCTTTTTCATGAGATTCTCGTTTCCTCAATTTTCTTAATAATCATTTCAGCAACGCGGAGTGCTTTCAAACCATCCTTTCCGCTTACAATTGGTTTCTTATCATGCTGTATTGAGTTTACGAAATATTCCAACTCAAGCTTTAGCGCATTAATTTCTTTTACTTCCGGCTGCTCATAAACTACTAATTTTTTCTTTTCGCCAATTCCCATTTCACCAAAGTTGATGAATGGATTTGGCGGCATCTTTTCCGGATTTACCAAGCGGTACACTTCTGTAGTGCCGGAATTGAAATCGAGAGATAAATAAGCATCACGCTGAAACATTCTCATCTTGCGCATTTTCTTTTGCGAAATTCTACTTGCGGTTACATTAGCAACGGCACCATTTTCAAATTCAATGCGTGCGTTAGCAATATCAATTTGATCGGAAACAACAGCAACGCCGCTGGCACTAACATTTTTCACTTCGCTATCAATCAAGCTTAAAATTATATCAATATCGTGAATCATTAAATCGAGAACCACAGCAACATCAGTCCCGCGTGGATTAAACTGCGCAAGCCTATCTGTTTGAACAAACAAAGGATTCAATTCATACTTTTCCAAAGCAAGAAGCGCCGGATTAAATCTTTCAATATGCCCAACTTGAAAAACAAGTTTCTTTTCTTCTGCTTCCTTAACCAATTCTTCAGCTTCCCAAATTTGAGCTGTAATTGGCTTCTCCACAAAAACATGTTTGTGTTTTTCGAAAGATTGCTTTACCAACTTGTAATGCGCGCTGGTAGTAGCAACAATATCAACCGCTTCAACTTCGGCAAGCAATTCATCGAGTTCCTTAAATGCTTTTACACCAAACTCGGTTGCTACTTCCTTTGCTCTTTCAAAATCTAAATCATAAATGCCTATAAAATCACAGTGCTCAACTTCTCTAAAAAGTTTGGTGTGAATTTTTCCCAAATGACCGGTCCCAACAACACCGGCTTTAATCTTTTTCATAACGCTCCGGTTCTAATTTTTGCGAATCCAATAATTTTATTGTAACCGCCTTTCTCTTGCGATTCATAATATAGAAAGATATAATATTCATTCTCAGTCTCGAAGAAATTTCCTTCGAGAATTTCCCAATCAGCATTTGAAATTTTGTCGCCGTTTATATCAGCCGCAACATATTGATAAGCATGAACTCCACGCTTCAACGGAATAGAAATATTCATCATTCCTTTGTCGTCGTACATTTCATATTCCGGGAGTAGTTTCCAATCGTTGAAAGAACCGGTAAGGAAAATTGGTTTTGTAACATTTTCCGGAGCTTTCAATTTGAAAACAACATTCTGGTAATCGGCATTAGCGTTTTTGAAATTAAGCAGAAGTGATGAGCCGTTAAAATCGCGAGGATGTTTTGTAAACAAATCCGATTGATCAAACTCGCCGAATTTTGCATCAACTGTAGAAGTTGGATAATTGGAAAGATTACGCGTATCAATTTGCCGGTATTCATTTCCCGGTCTTAAATTTCTCGCAATAAACGAAAACTTTCTTCCGGCATCCCATTCGTAATATCTTTCTTGGGTGTTGGTGTTCCTGTCAACAACTATCGGGTTCGAAATCATTCTGTTCTTCACAATTTCAATTTTGCGGACGTTAGCGGAAATAAGCGAATCCGGCAAAGTAAAATTTGTTTTTATAACTAGAGTTCTTCCAAGATTTGCTTTATCGCCATAGCTGCCTTGCATTGTTTCCCGCATAACTTGCACGTTAAGTTTTACATCCGGATTAATAACAAAAAACTTTTCGGAGGCATAAACTAAATTTTTGTTTTGCGAGTCCGTTATGAAGAACCTCCACTTACCCGAGAACGGGAATTGAACATTGTTATTAGGAAATGTTCCGGTGTAATGGTATCGCGCACCGCTCACTCCACTTGGAATTTTATCTAACCACAAATTGTATTCGGTGTTATACAAAGGATTTTGTAAGAACTGATTTTCGTACGGCTGCCAATTGTCATCACAATATTTGAATTGAATAATGAGATTGGGATAAAAAGTTGCCTGAACATCAAAATCAATTGTAATGGATTTTTCACCCTCGGAGGAATAATCAATTACCGGGAATGATGTTTCGTCGCTGCCGGAGTAAACCCGCAGACTTTTAATCTCAAACTCTGCGTTAAAAGGATAAACTAACGAGGGAAAGAGAAAAGCAAAAAAAAATAGAAATAAGAACATCTGAAATAAAACGCTTCTCTTTTCAACAAACTTGTAGCCACGACTTAAGCTATTGAAGCGAGATGAATTATTTGCAAGTTGAAAAGGCTCCGGAAAATTCCCCAATGGTTTCATTAATAAATCTCCACACATTTGATTGAATTGAATGGAACAAAAATGTTATAGGTTAACTCTTCTCTTTTGGCTTCAAGAAGCAAGCCTTCTTCGTAAACTTCTGTTAAGAGTCCGGTTTTAAAAACTATTTCGTAAAACACCGGATGTTCTCCCTTGCCAGGAGTACTGTAAACAACACCGTAGTTCTCATTCATTGTGATGTTTAAAGTTTTGCCGACATACTTTTGCCAATCCATTTTCATTTTAATGCCTCTTTCGGTTGGATTTTATTGTAATTGCATTCGAAAAGTATCTAAAAATGAAGTGTTAATCCAATTAAGGATTGCTTGTGTTTGAGGTAAAAAATTGTGCCGGTACTATGTTGGTAGATCAAGAATATGATTAAGAGCAAGAAGTAAGTTTATTTCTTAATCTTGCTCTTAAACTTAATCTTCGCTTAACCATTACTTCTGGTCAACAGTAACATCGCCGCCGGAGGTTTCTAACCGAAGAACCGGACCGCCGCCGTTAAATTCAGCAACCAATTCACTGCGTTTAACTTTTGTTGATTTGGAGTTTGGGAAATTGCTGTCAATGCTGCCGCCGGTTGTTTCCAAATGTACATTGGCTTTAAAATCAGCAGGCAATTTTGCGCTGATATCGCCGCCGGATGTTTCTGCTTCAATTCCTTTATTAACACCGCTGTATTCAATCACAATATCCCCGCCGGATGTTTCTGCAAATAATCTTCCATCCTTTTGCTGAATCTGAATATCACCGCCGGAAGTTTCTGCTTTTACATCACCAACAACACCTCTGCAAACAATATCGCCGCCGGAAGTTGACAACAACATATTTCCATAGTGCTCTGTAAGCTGGATATCGCCACCGGAGGTTTCCGCGTTTACTTTGCCGTTAAGTTTAACAAGAGTAATATCGCCGCCGGAAGTATCAAACCTAAATCCGCCTGTAATTCCTTTAACATAAATATCACCGCCGGAGGTTTCTACGTGAGCGTTATACTTTGCCGGAACAAAAGCATCAACTTTTATTCGGATGTTGCTTCCGAACCAATTCCAAAACGAACTTTTTCTTTTGATAATAACACGGACAACATCGCCATCTTGAAAAACATCATACTTTAACTTGGAAGCCGCCTTATCGTTTCCCGAAATTTTAACATATACTTCTTGTTTATCCCAGCTTACTACTTTCACGTCCGCGCCCGATGCATCAACAAAAAAATTCTGGTAATCCTTCATCTGAAACGTTTTCTCTTTTAACACTTTCAAATCTTCGGCATAAGCAAAGGAAGATAGAAAAGCCAAAGTGCCGAGAAGCATTAAAGCCCGCTTGCTAAATAATTGGTAATTATTCATTACTACTCCAAGTTGTTCTTGTTTTCTGGTTGTTTAGACTTGCCAGCCTCCCATTTTGTTACAAGAGCCGGTAAAATTTTTCTTCTTTCTTTTTATATTGGGCTCAACAAATTGAGCTGTAATGCTGAAGTATTTAATTGTTTTCGTTGGTTCCGGTATTGGCGGCGGATTGCGTTTCTGGCTTTCATCATTAGTGCACAAGTACTTTCCCCCCTTCTTCCCGCTCGGAACGCTTATCATAAATATTTTAGGAAGCTTTATACTTGGCTACATGATTTTTGGTTTAGATGAAAAAGAGTTAATCAGCCCATCCGTTAAATTATTTATTGGGATTGGCTTCTGCGGCGGATTTACAACTTTCTCCACTTTCTCTTTAGAAACTTTTAATCTCATTCGGAATTCCGAATTTCTATTTGCGGGAATAAATATTTTGGCAAGCGTTCTGGTTTCTCTGCTTGGTGTCTATTTAGCTTACTTGGTAACTAGATAATTTTTCACAGTCATACCGAGCGGAGTCGAGGTATGAGTTTTCGGTTTTGTCATCTTTCCATTTTAGTAAGATGACATTAATGATGAGGTAATTATGAAAATTGAAGGCGAAGCAAAACTATTAAGAATCTTTGTTGGTGAGGCAGATAAGCTTGCTCACGTTCCGGTGTTCGAGAAAATTGTTTATGAAGCAAGAAAGAATAACCTTGCCGGCGCAACAGCCTACAAAGGAATTATGGGTTTCGGCGGAAACAGCCGCATTCACTCGGCTAAGATTCTCCGCCTCTCGGAAGATTTGCCAATGGTAATTGAAATTGTTGACGAGCATAAAAAGATTGAAGAGTTCATTCCAATTGTAGAGCAAATTTTTGAAGAAGCTAACTGCGGCGGACTCATCACAATGGAGAAAGCTGAAATTATTAAATACACTACTAACAAATAAGATGAGTCCCTGAGTGACTAAGTTCCTGAGTACCATAGTTATCCTTATAGTTCTTGCCGGTAATAGTTTTGCACAGAACAATTACAATCTGCAGCAGTTTAAAAATGAATCTCTCGATTTCGTAAAACAGCCTACAAAATGGGAAAGCAATGACTGGCTTAAACTTGGACTTGTTGGTGCGGCTACATTTTTAGCTATGCAAGCAGACCAGCCGGTACGCGATGAGTTCATGAAGGATAGAAGTTTCAACAAAAGTGTTCCTATTGAGTTCGGCAGAATGTGGGGAGAAGTTTACACTCCTATTGCTATTGCCGGCGCGTTCGGTTTGCATGGATTGCTCGCAAAAGACAACTCAACAAAAAAGATTGGTTACGAAATAATCCAAACAACAATTTATGCCGGTGCAATTACCACAGCTCTTAAACTTGCACTTGGACGCGCCCGTCCGTTTACTAATGAGGGCTCAAAATCTTTCGGTAAAATTTCTCTGTTCGATGATTCTTTTCATTCGCTTCCTTCCGGACATGTTACAATAGCGTTTTCGGTTTCCACAGTACTCGCTAAAAACGCTAAATCCGATTTAGTGAAAATCCTATGCTACGTTCCGGCTGTTCTAACTGCTGTCTCACGCGTTTATCAAGATAAGCATTGGGTTTCCGATGTCTTCCTTGCCGGAGTTATTGGTTACAGTGTCGGAAGTTGGGTTACTTCCAGGCATGAAGAAAATGAGATGATACAAATTTCTTCTCCGCAGCAAATCTCAATTGTAATACCGCTTAATTAGACTCAAACTAAGAAACGTTTCCAGACTCTTATGCGTACAAAATTTGTTCGTCGGTGTAATAAGTTGTCTTCGAAGCAATTTGCTCTTTAATAATTTTATGCCCGGTTGGACTGTGCGTACGTGCAGAGTTGTGCACTTTTAAGAAATTGCGAATTTCGCCGGCAATTATTTCCGGATTGATTTTCTTTATTTGTTCTATCGCATCCAAAAGCACAACGCTGCATGCGTTTACCAATTCATCAAGTACAGCATCGGGTATTTTTCCAACTTTGGATTTTGGCGATATCTTAGCCAGCCATAAAATTTCATCTGCATAGGCGTTGCCTATCCCGCGAATAATTCCCTGATCCAGCAGAAATACTTTTACCAACGTTTTCGGTTTAGCGGATATTTTTCCTTTTAGATAATCTTTAGTTGCAACCAGTGCATCCGGGACAGGACTCGCTACAGGATTGAGTTTCAAAGTAACTAACCCTTTCGGATCACTAATTACCAGCGAGTCTCCATCATAAAAAGTTAATGTTAGAATTTTGGAGCTAACATTTTGAGCGCTCTTTCCAATTGTGAACATTCCCGTAAGCATAAGATGCACATGTAATTTTGCGCCATTAAAAAAGACAAACTCGGTTTCCTTCCCTACACGGTTAACTTCTTCAATCGCATTATCACAAACAGACTTTTGAAATTCTACCGGAGTTACATTTAACCGCTGAGTTGAGAAGAACTCGGCTGATTTTATTTTTCTCCCCTTTAATTTTCTGGTTAAGTTGCTGGCAAATACTGTTAGATCTGGTAGTTCCGGCATGCTTTATCCTTTCAAAATTTGTGCGTCTTTTATTTATTTAGATATGAGATGACTTCCGATACTAAATTAATGAATTCAACATAACCTTGTTAATTAGACTTAACAAAATATTTTTTCCATCCGTTCAGTAAATCCATTTCGGTTGTGTTCAAGGAGTTTAGAATTTCATCTTTCTTGTTGAATTTCAGAAGCTCAATCAATTTCCTTCTGCCATATTTTTGTTCTATATACATTACGATTGAGCCGGAGAACCCATACTTTAATTTTCCCGTCCAGAAATTATCAAGTGAGTTTGGGGCTTTGTTCCCGGAGATAGTTTCACTTATTTCAGAAATTCTAACTTTGTCTAACTGTCCTGAAGCATAAGTAGCAAGTCCTTCAACAAACCAATCTAAGTTGGTTACATCGCTAAAATCGGGGCTAACGTTTAACTGCCCGTGAAATACGTGAACCAGTTCGTGAGCTATTATCTGTTGGGTTTTGAGCTTATCGGCGTAATCATGCTCGCAAGATTCTTTAGCCCACTGCAGCGGAGAAAGCATATCAAGTTTTGAGGCTACACCGCTGGCAACCATCCAGCACTCCGATTTGAAATCGGGCATATTCCAATCTTTGCGCCATTGCTCGTCTAAGGATTTCCGGTTAGGATGAACATAAATCTCGAATTCTTTCTTGAATTCACTGCCAAAGAATTTCCGTACGGAATCAATTCCCCTTTCGATGTATAAGAGATATTCCCTTTTGCTTTCACTGTCCTGAGTTGTGTAGAATAGTTTATAGCCATCATGTTTTTCCCTCTTCCATGTTTCCGGCTGCGCTTTTAATACAATTAGAAAAGGGACAATAATGATGAAGAGAATTGATTTATAAATTTTCATGTACAATAGTCTTGTTGTTAGTTGCGGAATTAGACGCACAAGTTTAAGGAAAGGCTCATATAACCGGTTGTGTGAATTAAAATTCAAAAGTACAAAAGGGTTCACAAGAATAATTTTTTCGGGTTTGATTAATCAAACCCCTACAATTTTTGTGTAGGGGCTTCATTCATGAAGCCCGTTTTTTTAGGTAAAGCGCCAACAAATCATTCTATTAAATCTAATTCACACAACCGGTTCATATACTATTTTTTTAGAGGCGTTGCTTCTGCGGCAATCGGCTTACAATTTTTCCCCACGCAGACAATAGCCATGTAGTTACCCACTTATTCCCAGTGTTGTCAGGTTAAAAGATATTCTTTCTATAGGAGGCTGTCTCAAAAGGTAAAAAAGTCATTTCGAGCGTAGTCGAGAAATGAGAATTTTCGCTTAATTCACACTTCGACTCCGCTCAGTGTGACTCTGAAATGGCTTTTGAGACAACCTCAACAAATTAAAAACATTAGCGGCTTTAGCCACATATAATGCGACTAAAGTCGAAAATCTTTTTAACTTCACAACGAGCTAAAGCTCGTTGCAATTTGCTTATCATAACAGCATTACCTTGTCGCACACTCTTTGAAATTTACTTTCAGCAATTCTTAAGTAACCATAGTCCAATTGCTAATTTTGAATATTGAGCCATCCATCGCGTTAACAAGGAATGTTTTGCCCTTCGCCATATACTGACCCGGGACAGATTTGTCTTCCATAAGAGTATTGTTAATTTCCCAAACATAATTATTAAAAGTTCCGGCATAGAAATGGAAACTTACCCTCCATTCTTTTATTCCTTCTTCCAGACCATTTTGCCGGGCTATCTCTACTGCTTTTTCTTTCTCAATTATTTGGAAGCTGCCCCAGCAATTATTGTTTGGACAATCCGGTATTCCAAAAACCGGACGGCTTGGGACAACAACACCATTTGTATCAACAACTATTTCTATAAAGTTCTTGTAATCTTCGCATCCGGCTGGAGTAAACTTATAAGCCATGTGATAGTATGGTCTAGCTAAATACTCAGCGCAGCTGGAAGGATTTTTTATGCAAAAGGAATCCGGTAGAGAAAACTTTGAGCTGTTGGAATCGAGCTTAATATATGAATTGAAAAATGCCAGCCCCACTTTAGATATGATAACCATATTTGATTTATAAATTATCGAATCCGGTATAGCATATTTTGGCTTCGCTTTTTCAACCGGCTTGTCTATTTCATTTGGCTGAGAACAACTAAAGATGAACAAAGCAAAACAGATTAGAATAGTTAAGTTTTTTAATCCTTTCATGTTTATTCCATGAATAACTTATCCGTTTAGCGGATAGTAAAAACGACTTTATAATTGTACAAATGCCATACTGAAAAACGCTGCCCGTGTTGAGCGGCTTGTTAGGTTTTGTATATTAATTTTAATAGCTCTGGTAATGATGACGATATAAAAACAAACAAGTGAATTATTAAGAACAACCAAGGGATAAACAATTCAATGTGTGAAAAAGGTAAATATAATTTTGAATTTTTTCCACGACCAACGCTTTCCCATTCAGCATCATATGGACTTATTGGTAACATTTTTTCTATTTGATGTATTACGTTGAATTTAGCTGTGTTCAAATCACGATAGGATCTTATAACTCTATACCACATATAACATAATACAAGCCCAGCTAATGCTACAAGCCAATTGAAATTCAATTCGATTTTTTTCTGACCGACAAAATTGACATAACTTAGAAATGCGATTAAGATTGAATTGAGCGAAAGGAAAAACGAATTCGCTGTAAGTCTTCTTGAACTAATTCTATCAGCCATTTCTACATACAATTTATATTGGTCAAGAATATGATCATTATACTTTGTAGCGTCATATTTATCTTTCGTGACGCTGACTAAAGATTCTAAATTGCTATTATGACTTTTCAATTTATTACCTTGATCCATTAAGGAGACTTTTTAGATTATCCCAAGTCCATTTATATATTTTATCTGAATCCAAAGCTGCTCTTGGCTTTTTACAGGTTTTATCCGAATAGCCCCAAAGTAGGAAATATGGTTTCTTTTCTTCTTGAGTTAGTTTCAGTTCTGCGTTCACACCACTTGTTGTATCAGTATGTTCTCCACAAAGAATAATCACTTGATCAACTTTCTTTATTCTTGCACGAACTTTTTCCTTCCAATCTCCACTTAATTCTTCTTTTACTGACCAATCTGAAATCTCAAATGGAGAATCTTCATTTTTTGCTTGTCCGACTAATAAAGCCTTAATACCAGAATCATAGTCGAAATCGAAACTTATAAATACTCTAACCTTTGCCATTTTGACTCCTATAGATTTTTCAAAACATAACGACGTTGCCGCTAACCGGCAGCCCATAACAAGTATGCCGAATAGTTGCAGCAATTTTTATTGATTAAAAATATTTCTTAGAACAACCTACCTAAAAGAGCAACTAACTTTTGCAAACACAACTTTATTATTACTCAAACGCCGTACTGAAAAACGCTGTCCGTGTTGTGCGACTACTTATAAGGTCACTCTTAATGAATTAAATATTTTATTTCTTATTTCACGATTTTCGGTATATGATAAATTTGTAAACATTACTTGAATAAGCCTGTTTCCAGCGGCATAAAGCTCTGCAACCATTTCTGCTTCTTTCCCCTTTATCTTTAATGTTGCTTCGATTTTTTTACCCAATAAACCATTTCTACTGCAATTTTTAGTTTGATATTTAAATTCAGAGACTCCTTCAGAAACACTAATATTTTGAATTGCGCCTTGAACAGCACCATTTAGATCGGTTTGTATGTCATCATTATATTCTGCTTTACTCAGCATAAAACTGATTGCTTTGCTATCATACATATAGGTGGAAAGATTTTTCACGAAAGGTTTTATGTTTGCGGGTAGCGCAATTTCCTTTACAGATAATTCGAATGGGGCTTCATATGTAATACCTAAATCAAATTGCTTTTTCCAATCTGATGATTCAAATGATGCTGTTTCAGATTCGCTAAATAATGCACTATAAGCCAACTTTCCCCCAATAAAAGAAAGAATAAATATTAAAATTGATGAGATACTTTTCCACGTCATACTCTTCTCCCTTTGCTTTATAACTATTAATCATCCTCTAAACTTCAGCTCTTGCGTACACATATCAACAGCCTTTATTTAGTTTCTTAAAAAAATCACACACACTTGCGTGGTCTTCCTCTAAGAAACGGCGAACAATTATTCTTATCTATTTTTATTAAAGAAAATCTATATGGAGTTACTTAGTAATTTGTACTTGAGTCTTTTTCGGTTCCCCCTGAAGTTGTTTGATTGGAACCCTCCGTTGCATTTGCAACTTACTGATTGATGTTTGAATTATCAAGAAGAGATTTAACAAAAATAGTTTACGGACTAATTCGCGTTCCGGCGCAATTATGATTTCTCCTCAACCCAAAAGATGTCATGGTAAGAACTTAAGACTTAGGACCATCCGAAGGATTCCTATGGAAAGTCCAATAGAAATCATGTACTTATTACGCCGCTTTTAAGTGGGTGTATTGAGACGATAAAAAAGTTGGTAGGCGCAACTTTCAAGTTGCGGTTTTATTAAAGAAACGCAAGCTGAAGCTTGCGGCTACCAGAAAAATTTAAATATTAACGCTGGGACTTAGGCGCGGGGTTATTGTAAGAAAAAAAGTAAATGGGCTTTCCTGAAGATCCGAAGGATTCCTTCGGAGGATCCAGTCAAATTATTTGTGGCTAAAGCCGCTAATACTTTTAATTTGTTAGCTGACCTAAAGGTCAGCGCTATAAAAAGAATATCTCTTAACCTGATTGCTGTCCCCAAAAAACTATGTAGAAAATTCTTCAATGCTGTTCATCAGCAAATTGAATCTTGCCCGGTTAATTTCGGAAATGACCGGCTCCATTACATCGTAAGCGGTAAGGAGAAACCGTTTATTAATTTTTCCGGCAGCGTATTCCAGCAATGCAGTATCAACAGTACCTTCCTTTTCATGGATTAATTCCGAAAGTTTAACTGCCGACATAACATTTATTCTTTGTCCGACATTAGGCAGATTAATAAACTCAACCAGTTTTTCCGGGTCGGTTTGCGTGCAGAGCGATATCAGCGCATTGCCGGCTAAATCAACTATATCTTCCGTTTTGATAGCCTTTATTTCAACGTCGCAAATAATTTCTTTCAACTTAGCAATTGCAGTATCCACATAAGAACTGTTTCTTGTGCCTTTTTCCAAATGAATTTTTATAGAGTTCTTTATTGCCGGAATGTATTTCTCTTTTATGTGTTCGTTATGAAGAGGATTATTCTTAATCATATTTCTGAGCAGAACATAATTTCCCTCTTTCACGTGGATGTCAACAGATTCACCGGCGGGATTGTTTTTATCTATACTCTTTAGCGCGGTTTTAATTTCTGCCGGTAGTTCTTTGGGCGTTACCGGCGGCTGACTTTTTCTTACACCGGAATTTTTTGCAGAGCTAACCGCACGTTCGCTTAAAATCTCTTTTCTTCTTTTTTGAAAATACTGGGCTCTAATTTTGTCCTGCTGAAATAAGTTAGACCCCTTTACCTTTTCTTTAGTCTGCTTGATTTTTTCTTTATACTCATCGTTGAAAGGGAAAATATTCAGCTCGTTTGCAATTAGTTTATCAAAAACATTTTGAAGCTGGTTTTCCGGTAAGAAAATACTTGCCGCCTTCTTATCAAACAGTTGACCAATAGCAATTCTTTTTACCTCCGTAGATAAGTTTTGCCTAATCTCGCGCAAAACAGTACGGACGTAAAGTTCTTCGGATTCTTCGAATGTTACCAGGACAGATGAGAGCATAAATGGCATTTTTTTAATGAATTGCTGAGACAATGCAACTATCAGACCAAAAACTTATTAGGTAATTGTAGCAGCTAACCAATTCATTTTCTAATTGGAGTAATTTTTATCGGAGAGAAATGGTAAAATTTTCCGTTGAGCTATTAGAGAACTGAATTATGTCTTGAGGAATTTTGTAGCCTAACTCTTTATTCCCCTTCTGCTGCTTTATCCAAACTATACTTTTTGATTTTAGCAATGAGATTAACGCGGGAGATACCAAGAATTTCCGCTGCTTTTGTGCGGTTGTTATTCGCGAACCTCAAAATCTTTCCGATGTGTTCTTTTTCCATTTCCGCCAAAGAACAGATAGCCGATTCGCGATCCACCAATCCGTAACTGTTATTGTTTTCTAAAAAATAATTGGGCAAAGATTTCTTTTTAAGCTCGTCTCCGGTTTCAACAATGATAGCGCTGTTAATCAAGTTCATCAGCTCGCGCACATTGCCCGGAAAGGAATAAGATTTTAGACACGCCAGCAATGAATCGGAAATCCTTTTGATATTGCGTTTATACTTGCTGTTAAATTTTTCCAAAAAATAATTAGCGAGCAGTTCGATATCCCCTTTCCTATCGCGAAGCGCCGGAAGGTTTATAGAGTTGATATTAAGCCGGAAGAACAAATCTTTTCTAAAACTTCCTTTTCGAATTTCATCAAAGAGATTTTTGTTTGTCGCGGCTATAATGCGTACATCGGCTTTAATATTTTTTGTTGAGCCGAGCCGGTAGAATTCTTCCTCTTGCAGAACGCGCAAAAGTTTTACTTGAATCGGCAAAGAAAGCTCACCAATCTCATCAAGAAAAAGAGTTCCGCCGTCGGCTTCTTCAATAAAGCCAATCTTATCGCGCGAAGCGCCGGTAAATGCACCTTTTTCATGTCCAAAGAATTCCGATGAAAACAACTCATGAGCAAAAGCGCCCGCGTTTACAGCAACAAAGTTTTTGTCACGGCGGTTGCTTATCTGATGAATCGCCTGCGCAATCAATTCTTTCCCGCTGCCGCTTTCTCCCCAAATCAAAACGCTGTTATCAGTCTCGGCAAATTTTTCCACAACATGAAAAATCTTAATCATGTTTTCATCTTGAGTAATCACATTTTGAAAAACTTCTTTGTACTTGAGGGAATCCAAAGAAAGCTTATGAGGGATTTCACCCTTCTTAAGAAGCTCTTTTTCATGAACAACAGTTTCAATTGCCTTGAATAACTGAACCTCGTCAACAGGCTTCAGCATGTAATCGTAAGTTCCAAGTTTCATTGCGGAAATCGCTAGATCAATATCTTCCACACCTGTAAGAACAATAGTCTTAAGAACAATTTTATTTTTTTGGATGTACTTCAGAATATCTAAACCGGAAACATTCGGCATATCCATATCAAGAATTAAAACATCAAATCTGCCTTGCTCAATTAAATCGTAAGCTTTTGTACTGTCTTGAAGAGTCTCAACTTCATACTGATCTTTTTGAAGAAGAAGAATTCTGAGAAAATTTAATACAGCCTGGTTATCATCAATAAGAAGAATTTTTGTCATAGCTTACCTTGTTGCGGGAATTCGAATTGTGAACGTTGTACCTACACCAACTTTAGAAGTCACCTCTATTTTTCCGTTGATTTCTCTAATGATACCGTATGTAATAGATAGCCCTAATCCCGTACCGCCTTTATCACGTTTGGTTGTAAAGAAAGGATCGAAAATATTTTTGATAGTAGCTTCACTCATACCGGAACCGTTATCGCTAACAATCAAAACCACTTCATTACTCTTCGCATCGTAGTTAGTTGATATTGTAACCATGCCATGATCATGTTCAATCGCTTCGGAACCATTGATGGCAAGATTGAGCAGCACTTGTTCTATTTTATTAAAGCTTCCTTTAAACGTCGGGATATCTTCATTCAGATTAACTTCGAGTCCGGCGTACTTCTTAATATGTTTCCTGGTAAGTGTTAGATTATTCTTGATGATATAATTAATATCAACATCATCAGTCAGCGCGCCGTCATCTTTCTTAGCAAAGTTTCTCAAGTCGGAAACAATTTTCTTTGTGCGGTTAGCCCCGTTAATCATATCGTTAACCAGCACAGAAATATTTTCTTTGAAAACGTTATAATTCAGCCGCGCGATTCTCAGATCATCGTGCGATTTGAAATAATCATCCAGTATCGGGAAAATATCATCGAACGATTCATTAATGATTTTCAGATTACCAAGTATAAATGTATTGGGATTATTGATTTCGTGAGCAACACCGGCTACAAGTTTACCAAGCGAAGCAAGTTTGTAAGATTGTATTAACTGCGATTCCAATAGTTTCTGATTAGTAACATCCCGGCATACTTCCAGCACCCTATCAACTTTACCATCGCTGCTGCGGATTGGATGAGTATCGAGCAAAATATTTTTTTCTTCGTGAATACGCTCTGAAGCCGCATCCTGCGCGGAATTAAAAGTGATAATTGCCGGACAATCAGTGCATCTTTCGTTCAAGCCGAAAATCTTGTTGTAGCATTTCCCGTCATCACCAATTTCATCTTTGTTCGACATTACTATGTTGAATTCTGTATCTACAACAACAATTATTTCCGATATGGCTTTAATGAAAGTGTTAAGCTTTTCTCTCTTCTGGTAGCATTCTTCCGTCATCCTAATTAGAGCTTCATTTTTCGCGGAAAGAATCTTTTGCTGCTTTTCGTAATTAACTGTTTTTTCTTGCCGCTCAATCAAGCTCTCAATCTTTAACGCAATTTCATCTAACAGTTTTTTTTCTTCATCGAGAAAGCCAAGATCGTTTTTCAAAAACGCTTTTACTTCACCCTTCTTCAGGTCACCCAAATAAATATCCGAAGCAAGTACATCTTTAATCTGCTGTGAATCATACTTAATCTCACCATAGATTTTCTTGCCAATCTCAATATTAACAGCTGTATCGTCGGGATATTGAAAAGATTTTTCGATTAGCTTTGTACAGTTGTAAAGAATTTCATCAATGCTTCTCTTTGGAGAATCCATTTCTTTGCTGACGCCATAAAGGCATTCAAGCTCTTTCACTCTCTCTTTAAGCTGGTGAGCAATCGTTTGAATACGAATAACTTTTTCTTTGAGTCCGATGAAAATAGACTCACCATCGTTTGCCAAAAAGGTAATTAGTTCTAATGTGGGTGAAAGTTTTATAAACTGCGGTTCTTTGGTACTGAGCAGTTTTGGAATTACGCCGGTTATTAAGGAAAGGTTTTTACTTGAATTGTTGTTTGGTGAAAGGTTATCGAGTTCGATTTCATTTTGCTTTAATAATTCAGCTAGTGATTTTCCTACATAAATCAGTTTCAAATCTTTTCCGATGATGGCAACGTTTTCATATAAGTCCATCACTAGCCGGAAATCATTAAATGAGATCATCCTTTACATAAGCTTCTTTTTGATAGTGTTAAGATAATAATTCTCTTGAAAATGAATGGTTTCTTTTACCGGATCAAATGTAGAAAGATCTACTTCACATTCCGCCAAAGAAAACTTTTCTTTGCTGAATCCGTTCGAGAAATATCCATCTAACCAAGACGAATTAAGCTCTGCGTGCGCCATAAATCTATCTACAGATTTAATTTCTTTAAGTATGTCTGCAGATGACTCAAATTCAAATCCGGATGCAAAATGATGAGCCAGTTTAGCAATCAGCTGCCAGTTTTCAAAATCGTGCAAGCCATTTACAATTTTGGTTGAGCGCTGAGTAGTATTGTCGCAGCGAATGTATGTTCCGCTTTGTTCAATGTATGTTGCCGCCGGGAGTACAACATCTGCATCAGTTGTAGTTGAAGTTTGGAAAGCGTCGCAAACAATTGTGAACTCAACATTATTAAAATACTTTTCGCTGTTTTTGTTCGATAGTGGATCTTCTCCAAAGATTAGCGCAGCTTTAATCTCTCCTCTTTTCATTTTCAGAGCTAAATCAACCGGCTTAAATATTTGTTCCAAATCGGTTTTCCATACTTCGCCAATTTTGTTTACTTCTGTCTCTTCTTTTGTATGAACATAACCCGGCAAATATTCCGGCGAAACTCCCATCTCAAGAAGTCCGGTAGAGTTATTAAACTCGCGCAGAACAATTATTCCATTATTTTGCTTTCCATGTCTTCCGGTCAGCAGCATAAAGTTGCCGATAGTTTTCAAATCATTTATAGATTTATCGGAAGTAGAATCAACATTGTAAACAAAAACAATGTTCGAGCCGGAATTCTTGAGGAGTTCAAATAATCTATCTATTCTTTCTTTGCCAACACCGGAGTAAGCTTCGGCAAGTAAGTCGCTATCTTTTATAAATTCATTCTTCAACAAATCGTAGTTGGTAATTCTCTCTTTTACAAAGTTCTCATCAAGCGCATTGGTTTCAATCAAGCGTTTCAGCATTTGATTCATGAGCAATGTGTTTGTTCCTTTCTTAGAATCAATCCACAAGTCGGCATACTTGGTAAGTTTTATTTCGGAGGAATTAATAAGAACAAGCTTAGCTCCCTTTTTCTGAGCGGCTTTAATCTTTAATTCCATCACCAAATTCTCTTCGGAGAGATTTGAATTCATTACCACAATTACATCGGCATTCCGGAGGTCATCCATTTTAGCAGTAGAAGTTGTAAAGCCGATCATATCATCTAGACTATTTTGTTCAAGTCCGAAGAAGAGATTATTCATGCTGGCGATATTGTTGTTCTTCAAACCAACGCGGGCAAATTTTTGGAGAAGATAAAGCTCCTCGTTAGAAAGTTTGGGCGAAGCAAAAACCGCAACTGAATCATTTCCATATTCGTTTATGATGGATTTCAATTTCTTTTCAACAAAAGAAATCGCTTCGTCGACTTTCATGTTTTGCGTAATTCCATTCCTTCTTACTATCGGATCAAGAATTCTATTTTTTTCGAATAAGTATCGGTGACCAAATCTTCCCTTTGTACACAAAAATCCGTTGTTGTGCGTGTTCTTAATTTCATCAGTTGAGTTTGAGACATAGAAAATATCATCATTAATTTTTTTGAAGTTTACTTTGCAGCCAACAGAACAGAAATTGCAAACCGTTTCGTAATTCTCTTTTTCCAGAGTACCGAGAACTTTGAAAGGAAACTTTTCCGATATCGCGCCGGTTGGACAGACATCAATACAGTTTCCACAAGCAATACAATTTGTTGAAGCAAGCGCTTTTTCCATTGCCGGCTTTACAACAGACTTAAACCCGCGGTAAACAAATCCTAGAGCGGAAACTTTTAACACTTCAGCGCAAGTTCTAACACACTTTCCGCAATTAATACATTTGTTGGCATCGAGCGAAATAAATGGATGGCGGTTATCAACAGTATATTTTTTCACTTCACCGACAAAGTCTTTAATGTCTATCTGGTATTCATCACAATACTGGCGCAGTTTGCAATCGGAATATTCAGAGCAGCCGCATTCCAAACATCTTCCAACTTCACTTTCGCATTGAGCATCGGAGAATGTTTGATCAACTTCTTTGAAGCTATGTACGCGGTCTATTATTTCAAGCTCTTTTAATTTTTCTCTCGCTAATTTCTTTACGTGGTCGAACTCTCTCTCATGTAAAGTTGCCAGCTTATGCTTGAAGCTGTAGAATTTCTGTGGAGCTTTTTTCGCTTCGCCGATTGTTAAGTAGCTCATTATTGCGTTAGCTGCTTTTCTTCCTTGAGCGATTGAAGTAATTGCTGTAAGCGGACCGGTTACAACATCGCCGCCGGCAAATACACCGGCTATTGTTGTTTCAAGCGTGTCTTTATTTACAATCACAGTTCCCCATTTCTCAAGCATAAAGTCGTTATCATAATTAATGAATGAAGTATCTACCGCTTGTCCAATCGCACTGATTAAATGATCACACTCAACAATATATTCGGAGCCGAGGATCGGAACCGGTTTTGGTCTTTCGCCCGGTTTACCTTCTTCCAATCCCATCTTCAAACATTCAATTCCTTTCAGCACTCCATTTTCAGAAACAAGCGATTTCGGATTCGTGAGGAAAAGAATTTCCACACCTTCTTTTTGCGCCGCTTCAATTTCTTCGTGATGAGCCGGCATTTCTTTGATGCTTCTTCTGTAAACAATTTTCACCGAGTCGGCACCGCAGCGCATTGCAGTTCTTGCGGCATCAATTGCTGTGTTTCCGCCGCCAACAACAACTACAGTTCCATTCAATTCCGGAATTTTGTTCAGCATTACTTCACGCAAGAAATCAATTCCACGGTAAATGCCTTTTACATTGTCTTCGCCATCTAAACCGAGGCGGCTTGCTTTATGCGCACCAACAGAAATAAAAACTGATTCATATCCGCTGTGCATCAAATCTTTAACACTAAAGTCTGTTCCAAGTTCAACATTTGTTTTTGCCTCAACGCCGAGATCAAGAATCCAGCTGATTTCAGAATCTAAAATTTTCTTCGGCAAACGGTATTCCGGAATTCCGTAGCGAAGCATTCCGCCAAGCTTAGGAAGTTTTTCAAAAATTGTTACAGAGTAACCTTCGATTGTTAAATAGTAAGCGCAAGTTAAACCAGCCGGTCCGCCGCCAATTACTGCCACACGTTTGTTTTTCTTTTCTTTGAGTTTGGGAATCCATTTATCATACGCATCAAAATCAGCAACAAATCTTTTCATTGCGTTTACCGCCACTGCTTCATCAACATAACTTCTGCGGCAAGCGTTTTCGCAATCGCGCACGCAAACTCTTCCAATAGAAAGAGGAAGCGGATTGCTTTCTTTAATCAACTTTAGCGCTTCTTCATATTGTCCCATCGAGATTAAAGCGATGTATGATTGCGCATCAACACCAGCCGGACAGTTATTCTTGCACGGACCAATGCAATCTGCGTAATGGTTAGACATGATTAGTTCCAGCGCAGTCTTTCTTGTATCAACTACTTTTTGGTTTCTTGTTTGAATTTTCATTCCGTTGGAAATCTTTGTTGCGCATGATGGGACAAGTTTGTTCAATCCTTCAATTTCTACAACACACATGAAGCAAGAAGTGAAATGCTCTAAGCGTTGATCATGACATAAAGTCGGAATTGTATCAAGTTTGTTTTCATGCACGACTTGAAGAATCGTTTTATCCGGCGATGCTGATATTTCTTTTCCGTTTATAGTTACAATTATATTTTCCATTTCTGAAGTCCTCAATTTTTAATTACTGCATCAAGGTTGCATGCATCAAAACATTTACCGCACTTGATGCACAATCCGTTATCCAACAAGTGAACTTCTTTTTTCTTTCCGGTGATTGCGCCGGTTGGGCAAGACTTAATACAAACTCCGCAGCCTTTGCAATACTCTTCGCTAATAGAGTAAGTAATTAACGATGGGCAGCTATGTGCCGGACATTTTTTATCGTAAATGTGAGCTTCGTATTCTTCGCGGAAATATTTCAGCGTTGTTAAAACCGGATTCGGCGCTGTTTGTCCTAAGCCGCAAAGACTTGCAGATTTAATTTTGGTTGATAAGTCTTCAAGTATTCCGATATCGCTTTCTTTTCCTTTGCCATCGGTAATACGTTCCAAGATTTCCAACATTCGTTTCGTGCCAAGACGGCAGAAAGTACACTTACCGCAAGATTCATTTTGTGTGAAGTTCAAGAAATATTTTGCGAGATCAACCATACAAGTTGTTTCATCAAGAACAATCAATCCGCCGGAGCCCATGATCGCGCCGGTGCGCGTTATTTCATCGTAATCAATTTTTAGATCGCCCATACTTGCCGGTATGCATCCGCCGGAAGGTCCGCCCATCTGCACAGCTTTGAATTTTTTGTCGCCTTTAATTCCGCCGCCAACTTTAAAAATGATTTCGTTGATTGTCATTCCCATCGGAACTTCAACCAAGCCGCTCTTTTTAATTTTACCGGCAAGCGCAAAAACTTTAGTTCCTTTACTTTTTTCAGTTCCGAGCGCGGCATATTTTTCCCAGCCGTTTAGAATAATCCAAGGAACGTTTGCAAATGTTTCAACATTGTTAATGTTTGTCGGCTTTCCCCACAAACCGGAAACTGCCGGGAATGGCGGACGCAATCTCGGCACGCCACGCTTGCCTTCTATCGAAGCCATTAGCGCTGTTTCTTCACCGCAAACAAAAGCGCCGGCGCCTTCTTTAATTTTAATATCTAAACTGAATCGGGAGCCGAAAATATTTTTTCCAAGGAATCCTTTTTTATAACATTGACCGAGAGCAATCTTTAATCGCTTAATAGCCAGCGGATATTCTGCACGCGCGTAAATGTAACCTTCACTTGCGCCAATCGCATAAGCGGCAATCATCATTCCTTCAAGTACAGAATGCGGATCACCTTCGAGAACACTTCGATCCATAAATGCGCCCGGATCGCCTTCATCAGCGTTGCAGATTACATATTTCTTTTCCGAATTGGAATTGTAGGCGAACTTCCATTTCATTCCGGTCGAAAATCCGCCGCCGCCTCTGCCGCGCAAACCGGATTTGATGATATTCTCAATCACTTCTTCGCGAGTTGATTTATTCAATACTTGCTGAATTGCATCGTAACCATTTTTCGCAATGTATTCATCAATCGAAGTTGGATTAATCTCGCCGCAATTTCTGAGAACAATGCGAGTTTGATTCTTCAAGAAGTCGGCTTCTTTAGAAATATTTTCGCTCTTTATTATCCAATCACTAACCGGATTGTTGTTTAGAATATGTTCATTAATAATTTTTCCAACTCTATCAACAGTAACTTTTGAGTAGAGATAACTTTTATGGTCATCTTCAATTTCAACCAAAGCTTCTTCGTAACACATTCCGTTGCAGCCGGTTTCACTTAACTCCGCATCAATGTTCTGTTTCAGCAATTCATCTTTGAAACGGTTGAATACCAATTCTCCGCCGGCGGAAATACCACAAGTTCCAAGTCCAACTTTAATTTTTTTCATGCACCGCCTCCGTAATGTGTTTGCTGCGGAAATTTTTCAACGTCTTTTTAATTTTGTCTGTAGTTAGATTTCCAAACGTTTCATCGTTCACCATCATTACCGGAGCTAATGAGCAGCAGCCTAAACAAGCAACGGAGAGCAAAGTGAAATTATCGTCTTCAGAAGTCTCCCCTACTGTAATCCCAAGTTCGTCTTGCAATACTTGTAGTACAGTTTTGGCGCCATTAACGTGGCAAGCAGTTCCTTCACAAATGCGAATAATGTTTTTGCCAAGCGGCTTTAATCTGAACTGAGAATAAAATGTTATCACGCCGTATATATCTGCGGCGGGAATCTTCACCAACTCACTAATGTATTCAATCACTTTTTCGGGTATGTAGCCATAGGAATCTTGTGCGGATTGCAGCAACCCAATCAACGATCCGCTTTGATGCCGTTTGTTAATCAGATCAATCTTAAAGTTTAAGATCTCTTTTTTCTCATCATTAATTTTAACTTCGAACATAACCGTTCCTCGTTTTCGGTTTTAAAAAGTAAAAAGTGCCACACACTTTGCTATAAGCAAACTCATTTTGTGTTTGGCACTTTGTCTCAAAAGGTAAATCACAGAAAATTCCGTAAGATTTATTGTTTCTACATTTCAAAAATATTAATGATTGGATATTCTTTTACTTTTAACACACCATCAAGACTAATAATCTTGTTCTCAATTACTTTATCAATTTCGCTGAACTGCGTTCCATAAACCATCAAAACTAAATTGTATTGTCCGGTGATATAATCGCAGTACAAAACATTTTCAGTTAAGCGGAGTATTGGATAAAGCTGCTCAAGTTTTTCTCTATCAACAGAAAGCAAAACATACGAGTAAACTGACTTCTTAGAATCCCTCTCCTTGCTCATTCCGGGCATGTCATCAAACATCGAAATACCCGCAGCGTTAATAATCTCTTTTATGTTATCGTTTAACATAGGAACGCTTACCGGCAAGAAATCAGCTTCTTTAATTCCTTCAAGCGTTTGGATTTTCTTTTCAAATATTTCTTTGCAGCCTTCTAACGAATCGGCTTGAATGAGCAAGAAAATATCAATATCGCCTTTGGTAGAATCGCAGTACAAAACTCCATCCATGAAATACAATTCTTTGTAGAGTTTGAAGAAATCAATATTGTCTTTCACTTTAATCAAGACATAAGTAGCAACGGTTTTCGCTTCTTTTTTCTCATCAACCTTATGAGCTGGAGTTTTTGGAGCTTTAGCTAAAATTTTGTTTACTTCTTCAAGAATGTCATCGGCTGTAAAAGGTTTTTCAATCAATCCGTCTGCTTGAAGCTCATCCAATTCAGCAACGTCCAATTTATCGGCGTAACCGGTTATATAAAGCATCTTTGTGTTGGGATATTTTGCTTTAATAATTTTCCCGAGTTTTCTTCCGTCAATGTCCGGCAAGTCAATATCAACAAGAATTGTATCCAGCAATACATGATTTTTTTTGTAAAGTTCTAATTTGTTCAACGCTGTAAAGCCGCAATCGCAAGGTTCAACATCAAAGCCAAGCTGGTTCAATCCAAGCGATAGCGATCTTCTCAAGGATGATTCGTCATCAATTAACATTATTCTCTTTTGCATTTCAATCTCCAAATGATTTTACTAACTGTTGTTAATCAAGTAAGGTGCCAAACAAAAGATGTGTTTATTCGGTTTGATACAAACAATTTTAACATTGTGAATGTTGTTGGTGTCAATAAATTTTACGCATAAATGTTAACTTCTTATTTTGCAAGACGATAGTTACTGCAAACTATTTTTACAACTTTACTTTTCGGACATGATGTTCGATAATGAATTGGAAAAAGAATTTCTTTTTTTTTGTAAAAGAAATATTTGATATGTTGCACTAAAATCTTCCGGCAATCTTCTGATTCACCCGGAAACCAACTCTAAAATTGTTTCAGAGGAACAGATGGCAAAAATTCTCTTGAAGAAGCAGCTCTCCAAAGATGTTTTCATGATGAATCTTCACGCACCATTAATAGCAGAGGAAAGATCAGCCGGGCAATTTATTATCCTTCAAGTTGATGAAGATTACGGCGAAAGAATTCCTCTTACTATTGCCGACGCAAATACCACAGATGGAAGCATAACAATCATTTTTCAAGTTGTTGGCAAAAGTACACTCCAACTTTCAAAGATGAATGAAGGCGATGATGTTCCGGCTCTCGTTGGTCCACTCGGAAGACCAACACACGTTGAAAATTTTGGAACTGTTGTTTGTGTTGGTGGTGGAATTGGAGTCGCTCCTATGCATCCAATAGCGCAAGCATTAAAAGCTGCCGGGAATAAAGTTATTATAATAATCGGCGCACGGAATAAAGATTTAATCATTCTTGAAGAAGAAATGAAAGCGATTGCCGATGAACTTATTATTTGTACTGATGACGGAAGTTACGGACGGAAGGCTTTGGTGACCCAGCCATTGAAGGAAATTTGCGAGCGCGATCCTAAACCCAATATGGTTATCGCAATTGGTCCCCCAATTATGATGAAGTTCTGTTCGGAAACCACTCGTCCTTACGATGTCTTTACTCAAGTATCATTAAATACAATAATGGTTGATGGAACCGGAATGTGCGGCGGATGCCGTGTGAATGTTGGCAAAGAAGTAAAATTTGTTTGTGTTGATGGTCCCGAATTCGACGGGCACAAAGTTGATTTTGATAATATGATGACGAGGCTAAACTCATATAAATCTATCGAACGTGAATCTCACAACTGTTACCTTCAAAGTGAAATTGAAGCGAAGGAGATGAAATAATGCATCACGATACTCCAGAACAACTCCAGGAAAAAGCCAGACAATTAGTTGCAGAATATGTTTCAAAAGTTGATGACTTAAAACCCAAAGAAAGAACAAAAATTCCAAGTCAAGATATGCCGGCTCAAGATCCCGAGGTTCGCGTTCACAATCTCGATGAAGTTGCGCTCGGATATACATTTGAACAAGCTCAAGTTGAAGCAATCCGCTGTTTACAGTGTGTGAAGAAAACTTGTGTGGAAGATTGTCCTGTACGGATTGACATTCCCGGTTTTGTAAATCATATCGCTCATGGAAATTTAGATCAAGCAGCCGGAGTAATAAAAGAAGCATCTCTCCTTCCGGCAATTTGCGGCAGAGTTTGTCCGCAAGAAACTCAGTGTCAGCAAAATTGTGCAGTCGGCAAAGCGTTGAAAGATGTTGAAAAGTCCGTTGCGATTGGACGCCTCGAAAGATTTGTTGCCGATTGGGAACGCAAAACCGGAAAAATTTCTGTCCCGGAAGTAAAATCGGCTACCGGAAAAAAAGTAGCAGTTGTTGGAAGCGGTCCTGCTGGATTAGTTGTTGCGGCAGATTGCCGCCGCGAAGGACATCATGTAACAATCTTTGAAGCTTTCCATAAACTTGGCGGAGTTTTACGTTACGGCATCCCGGAATTCCGTTTACCAAATGATATAATTGATAAAGAAATTCAAACACTTTCCGCAATGGGAGTTGAGTTCAAAACAAATTTTGTTGTTGGCAAAACACGCAAACTAAAAGACCTTATGGAAAAAGATGGTTATGATGCTGTATTCATAGGTGTTGGAGCCGGATTACCAATCTTTATGGGAATTGAAGGAGAAAACTTAGTTGGAGTTTTTTCAGCTAACGAATATTTAACACGCGCCAATCTTATGAGAGCCTTTGATAAAGGTCATGCGGATACTCCAATTTATCAATCAAGAAAAGTTGCAGTACTTGGCGGCGGGAACGTTGCAATGGATTCAGCAAGAATGGCAAAGCGTCTTGGTGCTGAAAATGTTTATGTAGTTTACCGTAGAACCGAAGTAGAAATGCCGGCGCGTAAAGAAGAAGTTGAACATGCTAAAGAAGAAGGAATTGAGTTTTTGTTTTTGCAGAACGCGAAAAGAATTCTTGGCTCTGAAGACGGAAGAGTAAATGCGATGGAATGTGTACGCTTTGAACTTGGCGAGCCCGATGCTTCCGGCAGAAGACGCCCTATTCAAGTTCCAAATAGCGAGTTTATGCTTGATGTTGATACTGTAATCGTTGCAATTGGAAATGGAAGCAATCCTTTGCTCACTCAGTCCACTCCGGGAATAAATCTTAACAAATGGGGAAACATTACAGTAGATGAAAATCAGAAAACTTCGATGGATAGAGTTTTTGCCGGCGGCGATATTGTTCTTGGAGCTGCAACAGTAATATTAGCTATGGGCGAAGGCAGACGCGCAGCAGCAGCAATCAATAAAATGTTAGCTGAAGAAATTGAGAGAGAGAGAAAGCAGTAATGAATTAAGTTTTGGAAAGACGCCGCCGAGCGTCTTTTCCTTATTTATTTTGCTTTAAGGTTTCTTAGACAATCTTCAGCAATTGAGTAATCATCAACAATCATTGTTTCTGTAGAGATGCAAATACCGCAAAAGTATTTTCGTGTAAGAACAAAATATTTGGAGCCGTCATGCTCATAAACCTTTACAGATTTATTCCCTACCCTAATACCTTTTATTAAATTATTAGGATTAACTAAGCCCTTCTCCTTTATAGCTAACATACCCCGTCCTCATATATGCCTTGCGAATATATTTAGAAGGGTAATTCAATACAAGTTGAAATAATTCATTTGGGATTTATTGTCTTAATTTTTCTTTTTTGATATTGCTTCATAAATATTAGAGACCTCTGAATAATTAATTTAGTGTCACACTGAAGTCCGTCGGCTGACGGATCGAAGTGTGACAATTTAGTTTGTACAGTCATGGTTCGACAAGCTCACCATGACTTAGTCTTAATATTTCAGAGGTCACTATTAATAAGTAAAACTGAAATACACAGATTTTATCAGTAGAGACTCAGCTCAACATAGCGTACAAAAGAAGAATGCTCTCAGTTTTTTTTACTATCTAAGAACAGACAACTTTTGAGTTAACTCCGTTTTCTCACTTCCCTTTTGCGAAATTATTTTATAAAGATAAACACCGTTGGCAGCTAAGTCACCATCTTGGTCACGCCCATCCCAGAAAATTCTGTTGAAGTCGAATTTAAGTTCGGCAGCAGATAGTTTTATTTCTTTAATCTTTCTGCCTGCTATTGTGTAGATGATAATCTTAAGTTCATCCGGGATTTGAGTAAGCTTAAAAGTAAAGTAAGTATCATCTTTGAATGGATTGGGATAGTTGTATGCGTTCAATAACTGCAATTCATTTCTTACAGTAAATTTTCTAACAGTCCCGGTAGAATCAATTATCTGATCTGTTGCGTTTTTACCCACTACTTTGAAAGTGTAATCACCATCAGCCAAAGTCGGAGCGTAGTTCACTACCATTTTAGGATTTGATGAAGAATAGTTGTAATTAATTATATTGTTATTAGATGCGAAGTAAAGTCTCTTGTTATTTAGATAAAGAAGAATTTTAGTTGTATCTGTAATTGGTATTAAAGATTCATCACTCAGTTCAATTTTAAAATTTGGTTTAGAAGAAATGAAATCACCATTTATGATATCGCTGCCATCAATTGTAAGCCTTAGCGTAGCCGGCTTATTATTTGGCTTAACATAAAATGGCACAGAGTAAAAATTGTTGTCTTTATAAAGCTCAGTAACTGAATTATCCGGGTCTATAGTAATTTGGAATTGGTTGCTGCCGGTTAGTTTATCCGTCGTATAAGTAACACTAAAATCTTTCTTCTTTTCAGTCTGAATTGAATCAACTACTTGCTCAAATAACTTTTCTTTTGAATTATCTTTCTTAACAAGATCAATCCTAACTTTGAAATTTGATGCGGTAGATTCGCCAACGTTATAAACAGAAAAGTCAAGATTTGTGGTTTCGCCCTGATCGAGAGAATCTTTGGAAAGAGAGACGACTTGGTAGTTGGTGCCGAGTTCTGGGACGCTGATATAATGAACTCCTATTGTTTTAATTATTGGGGAATTCTTTGCGTCATTTAAGTTTAGATCAACTTGTAACCTGACTTTTTCATATAACTTTGCATCAATATTCTTAATATCTACAGGTAAATCATTTACACTAAGTGGAGTAAGTGGAATTGTAGAACCGTCTTTCTTTATCCCTATAGGAATTACTGAGATGCTTGAATTTGACGTTGCAGAATAATTAATAATTATTTTTTCCCATTTAGAAACTGGTCCAATTTCGGATGTAATTAATTTTCCCTTTTCATAGACTGAATGAATTGTTGAATCAATTTCTACTGGTCCAGTCCCAGAGCTAGTAATTTTTTCTGGAACTGATCCAATTCTGGCTCCCTTTTTACCCAAAATAGCCCATGAGCTCCTCCAGCCCACTTGATCAATGTATTTACTACCTAAGGATTTAATCTGATTAATAAGGCTGGTATTACGCGGCGTACCTTCATCTGAAATAGCAATAGCAACTAAATACTTATTGCTAAGCGTATCAAGGAAATTTATATAGTTAGTAATATTTTCTCCACCAGCAAGAGTATTGAAGTATTTATATGCCACATAATTATAAGGCGGTTTATCTTCGAATAGCACTATATGGTGCCCTACTAACGGAGTGGGTACGTAGTTAACATCTCCTTTCGAAATGATTGCAGCCTGTCCATCTATGAAACCAGCTGAGAAAAGATAAAACGGATACTTAACAGAATCCAAAACGCATCCATCACTTTTATATCTAAGATTTGTCATTGCGCTTGTTTGATAACTTAGACTGTCAAAAAGGAAATAGTTCACCTCAGATTTTGCGAATGAAAATGGTAGTGAGTATTCTATTTCTCCTCTTACTTTTGTTCTTCCCCAATACCTTGTATTTTCAATTAAACTAGAAAATTTATACTTAGTTAAAAAAGTAGAGAATTGAGTTTCTGTGTTTATTGAACTGGAGAATGCTCTATCTTTTGAAAGTTGAAAAACAAAACTATTGTTCACCGGTTTTGTTACTGGATTTATGAAACTAATGACCTCTATAACACCATTGTTTACTAGATTACTTAATACTGGTCTGATTGAAGAACTGGCTACATTCATTTCTAATAGTGCTGAATTATCACTCTCGGAAATCTCTTCATACTTATTCTCTGGGTCTAAAAGTACCGTGATACTATGTCTACCAGGTTTATTTTTAATTGAAAATTTAATTTTTAATGAATCTACGAAAAATGGAATTATCCTTCGCCTGATCATTGTACTGATTTCATTATTATAGTTATGCACGATTTTTATTTCTAAAGAATCTCTTTTTACTATGCCTAGGTTATTGTACTTAATTTTTACTTCAACACTATCTACGAAATCAGTTAGTGCAGTTGAATTCGGATTGATTTGGTCACCATTTATTACGTAATTAAGTTTAGGAGGTATTGGAAGAGTTACTAATGGATCTCCAATTAAGGTGTTAGTCAACGAAAATAATTCATACACTCCAGTTGCCCCATAAGTTTGCATCATTTCTACTTTAGCAAGTTTTAATGCTTCTGATACATTATATACAGAATCACTAAGAATTTTTTTGTAGAACATTTTTGGCATCAACAAGGAAGTAGATAAAAAACCCAATGAAGAATTTCCAATATATGATATTGCTTGCCCTTCAGTCCTTACAGTAAATAGTTCAGAAAAAGAATCAATATCAGGTTCAGCATATTTACCAGTCGAACAACCAAAATCTGATATCACTGGATATTTATTGACTTTGTTGACTAATTGTAAAGGGCTAATAATTGAATTGTCCCAAATTTGCGTTCCACTGTGTCCTAAGTATGAGATAAAAATAGCGCCATCATCAATAGCTTTTTGGAAATGTTCGTTGCTATAAGGTCCAAAGTTAGATTGCGGAGAAACAGTTTTGTAAAAATGATTATATGCACCGCCTATAGGAATTTTATTAACATAATTATCTATAACAAACTGATTTGATTCCTTCAAAGAATTGAGTTCTGAAATATTAGTGGAATTTCCGCTTGAAAAGAATAGATACCTTTTATTCCAAGAATCATATTTCTGACTAATGTGACTGACATGTTTCTGCATATACCATTCGAGTTCTTCATTTGTAGTTACAGGTATTCTACCAATATTCATCTGTGGAATATTAGCTCCTGTAGTATCCCAAACCACAAACCAATTATCACTTACCGGGAACCCGTAAGAAGGTACATAATTTATAGCTCTATATTTTACAAGCCCGCTTTTAAATTTATTTCCATAATAATCGTAAGTGGCATCTCCTATTAATGCAACATACTTTGGTTTTGGGAATTTCCAATAAGCGTGTGTTGATATCAGAAATTTTTTTATAGCTTCAGGGTCAAATAGTCCATATGAATATTCATCATATATATCTTGAATATTAATAACAGTTGGATTGATCTTGTAAAAATCTTTAATGTCATTAACATATTCGACAACATTCTGTTGGAATTTACTGTGAGTGATGGCTATGTAATCTGCTTGAGTAGTTGAATTTCTCAACTTTTTGAAAGTTTTTAGATAATTAATTGTTGGGGTTTTAATGTCACTTACTAAAATAAATTTATCAGTTGATGAAATAGTATCTGCTACAACGATTGTACTGCCGACTTTGCCAAGTTCATATTTCTCAAAAGTTTCTCCATATCTCCAAAATGAATAATTAGCTTGAGCAATATTCTGTATAATAAAAATTCTTGGAGCAATATTAGTCAGATACTGAAAAGAAAAATTAAGTCTGTTATTTACTGCTTTTATATATCTCGGGTATTCTACTTCAAACCAATCGAACAAACATGTATTAATAGTCGACTTTGTCTGATGAGAATTAATTTTTAATACGTTATTCTCGTCAAGAAGCATATTGGAATTTAGTTCAACAAATAGCACTGCTTTTTGATATTTATCAATGTAAGACGAATCATAATTTTTACTACCTGAGTTTAGGCTCAATGAAAGCAAATGAGCCTTTGAGTTAATATCTGAAACATAGTCTTGAACCTTCACATAAATAGAAAAGTTTTTATTTGGAAATACTTCACTAACCGAGAAACTCTTTTCTACAGTTCCAACATTTAAATTCCCTTCGTTCCAAGTTTTGTTCTCACTCCAAGTAGGTAGTTCCCTTCTAATCTGAGAATCGCAAGAAAAATCTAACCATGAATTTTTCTCGGAATGAATAATCTCTCTATAATATTTCAGAGTATCTTTTACATTAGTCAGATTTGTTCTGGAAACATTTACTCTTTTACCTTGAGAACTGCTAAAGGCAAGCCAGTAAGACGTTGAATCAGTATATCTTCCCAAGTATTCGTTGTATGGCTCTCCATATTTGCCTAATTCACGGTGCTTACCGCCCATGTTTCTAAGTCCTATAAACTCCACATAATCACCCTGATCAAAGGAGTTATCAGATTCTCCATAAATATATATTGGTATTTCTTTACCTTTTGAATATAACCTGAGACCTTTTGGTGATATTGAACTTGGATAAATACCGTATCTAACTAAATCATCGTAAGTAATTCGATATACGCCATCTTCAGCCACACTCATTTTGAGATATTTTAAGGAATAGTTTATCCAGTTTCCGGTAGTATCGTTTAAAGCGTTTTGGGACATTCCCGATTGAGCATTACTGATAAATGAAAAATTTATGATGGGACTAACGTCTTCTTTTACATCCTTACTTAATATTTTATTAGCCACTCCTTCTTTTCTGTCAAAACTTATTTTTAATTCAATTTCTTTAATTACTGATAACGTTTTTTTGATTTCATCATAACTATATTGGTTAATCGTGAGTTTCATGCAGTATACATCTTTGTACCAAAAGAGACCGTCTATCACCACTGGATTTGGTTTTTTGCTTTCTACTAGATATTCAGGATCAAAGTTATAGATCATTTCATATTTATCATTTGTAATTACTACAGGGTTCATTCCTAAATAATAGTCTTTTAATCTCTCTTCGATGATTCTAGATTCAATTTTGTGGTTTTGACTGAACGGTAACCCGACTATAATAGATTTGGACGGTAAAGCAAAAGCTCCAGGTATACTTTCATCCCAGAACCCCTTCTTATTCTCTTTTGAAATCAAATCTACATCATCAAGTTTTATGCGAAGTAGAATTTCATTAACAGTCTTCTCGTACGATACTAGTCTATATTGGGAATAAAATATTATAGGAAAAAATATTATGAGGATGAGGGCTTTTTTCATTTTCTAACTCGATCTATAATACATTATGGTATAAATCAACCAAACTATTTACGTGTTTTGCAAGTGTATATTTTTCCAAATGTATTTGCCACGTATCATTTGAATAATGCATCACAACATTCCATATCTTTTTAATCGCTCTGTCATATTCTTCTATCTTATTTGATTTTACAATAATTCCGTTTTCCCCATCCACTATCAGTTCAGATGTTGCTCCGAGCCCTGAAGTCACTACAGGCTTTCCACAAATTAAAGATTCGAGCGCCGCTAATCCAAAAGCTTCCCAGCTTTGTACAGGAAATAATAACAGTTTGGAATTCTTAATTAGCCTAACTTTAACTTCATTTTCGACGAAGCCAACATATTCAACATTACTCAAGCCTCTGTATTTTATTTTAATAAATTCTAAATCTCTACCTACTCCCGCAATAACAAACTTCATTTCAGGATTCATCACAGCGAGTTGAAATACTATTTCAATGCCTTTCGACAAAACGATATTACCTAGAAATAAAACGTAACTTCCGTTAGGGTCATAAATAACACTTTTATCAAATTCTAACCCGTTTGGTATTTCAGTAATTTTCGACCGATCAAGCCCAAACTCCAAATACTTGTCAAACAAGAATTTACTAACGGCAATATAACGATCAATTTTTAAGGAATTTTCCAACCATTCTCTAGGCTTTGTTCTATTTATAGTTGTAAGCCAAGTCTTAAGTTTGGAGTTATCATAACAAGCATATTTTATTGCTTTAGAATAACCATTGTTTGTTAAACAATCGCTGCATATTGCACCCGAAGTGTAGAAAAAAGAGTTTGGGCAAATTGGATAAAAATTATGAAGATGAAAAACTTTTTTAACATTGTCGAAAGCTGAATCCGACCAGATATTTTCTCTGAAAAACGGATACGAATTATGTATGTGAATGATATTAGGCTTAAAGGACTCTAACTGCTTTCTGATTATTTCTATTTTCTTTTTTCTATTTAAAAAAAGATTAGTTTTATCAAAATATGATTTATTAAGCAGTTCCTTGTGGCTGATCTCCAGAAGTCGAGTTTCAATTCCCTTAGCTCCTAGAGCATTTATCTCAGAGTTAATTACAGTATCAATTCCGCCTTTTGTCACAGTTGATTCATTAAAGAATAGAATTCTCATTGCACTTGTAATCCAAAATAATTTTCTTAGTTAGGACGCGATAATAAAATTTGGGGATCCCCCAAAAATACCTTCGCCAAACCCGGGGAAACTCTACAATTAATTTGAATAACCACTCAAGGTTAATTTTTCTTATGAATAATGGTGCACGAGTCTTCTCACCGGACAGATATCTAAACCAACCTCCTACATTCATTACTACTTTTGTATTTATCGAATGTCGATTTTCTAAAATCCATTTTTCTTGCCTCCCAGCACCTAATCCTACTAATAATACGTCTGAATTAGACTTATTGATTTTTATTATGACATCTTTATTGTCATAAATATATCCATTATGTACTCCATTAACAGTTATGTTTGGGTATATTATGTTGATTGCTTTAACAATTTTTAGTAGTACACTATCTTTATCACCAAAGAGGAATATCGATTTAGATCTATTATTTAATTCATGTAAAATGTCATTTTGTAAATCTGTACTTGTGATTTTACTATTTGTAAATCCTTTAAAATATTTTAGGTATATATATACCGCTGTTGAATCTGGATAAAGTATAATATCCTTTAGCATATTTTTGTCCAAACTTTCCTCATAAAAGTAATTTGCAACATTGAAATCTAAATATTGAATAGGTTCAGCATAAAACTGATTATTTGTTAAGATATTTTGTATTGTATTTATATTTATATTTTTAACGATCAAGTCAATCATTGGTTAGTTCTTTTTACTAAAGCATTAATTCTTCTTAGTGGGTTAAAATAAAAATAGAAATTAATAGCCCTTCTATTCAATAAAGATAGAATAAGATATTTAAATTTGGTACCAAATGGAGTAATGGATTTACATATTTCACTTAACAATCTGTTTCTGCCAACTTTTACATCTCCATATATTATTTCCCAAATTGCTTTAACATACATTTTTTCTATCGGGACTAAACAAGAATGATCGTTCAAAACTAAAAGCGCGCATTTATTATTGTTCTTAAAACTTTTTAATGGACTAGTTTGCGATAATTTATGCCTTCTAATTCTCATTAAACATTCTCCTATATTAAAAAATTCGGTTTTATTCACAATACGTAGCCATAGTTCGTAATCAGAAGCAACATCATATTTTTGATTATAGCCACCCGCATCTTTTATTAGTTTTGTTTTATACATAACACCCGAATGACAAATAACATCTCTATAAAGAAGCTTTTCTTTGATTTCAATATTCACCAAGGGAACATTAATTCTATTCAGTACTTTCCCTTTTTCATTAATCACTGAGTATACGGTTCCTATGACTCCAACATTATTATTTTTATTGAATAAGTCAAACTGCATTTGAAATTTCTCCGAGGAAGCGATATCGTCATGGTCGATTATTGATGTAAGTTCAGCTTTACATTTTGATAATCCATAATTCAATGCGTTTGCATGCCCTACATGATCTATCAAGTAGTACTCTATCCGATCATCATTAATCGATAAAATTATTTTTTCAGTTTCGTCAACAGAGCCGTCATTTACTATTATAAATTGGAAATCTGAAAGAGTTTGTTTTAATATGCTATCTATCGTGTCTTTAATAAATCGTTGACCATTATAAGTAGTTAAAATGATCGATATTTTCGGTTTATTTATTACTTTCATTTTTGTTTTGAGTACATAATCTCTTTAACTATGTTTAATTTCCGATCGAATCGATTCGTTATACCATCATACATTGCGACTAGTACAATTCTTATCCTTTTCAACTTATAACTATCGAACAGTATTATTTGTATTAGTTCTTTTAGCGTTGTTAATACTATCGATAAATAAGCTGAGATCTCATTTGGATAATGTAGCTTTAGAGTAGCAAAAAAATTTCTTAAGGTGTAATACTTGATCCAATATTGTTGAAATGATTTACGATAAAGCGTTTTTCCCATAAAATGTATACTTATAATTTCACTATCTCCCTCAGCCTTGTGGATAATCTTAGCAGAAGGAATTAACATAATATTTCCGAACTGCCTAAGTCTTAGTGAATATTCCATATCGTCATTATGAATAAAATATTCGTTTTTTGGTAAACCGATACTTTTTACGGCAGCTGTATTAATAAGTGGTCCTACAAATGAAGTCAAATCAATATCTATTTCTGCCTTATATAATATATCGTTAATGTTTATGGCACTTTGTAATGAATAAAGTTTTATAAATCCTTTATTTAAATATCCTCTTTGATCTGCAATCATATTGTTTTTTAAATCAATCACAAGTGGGCAAACAGCAGCATATTTTTTCTTAGAATATTTCAAAAGGGTGTATAATGTCGCGGGAAACGGCATTGAATCATCATCCATACACCAAATCCAATCAAATCCTTTTTCGTATGCTGTTTTAATCCCAGTATGAAAGCCTCCTGCTCCTCCAGTATTCTCTTGTGTAATAAAGATTAAATCTTTCTGTTTTTCTAACCATTCTTCGGTTCCGTCTGTGCTTGAATTATTAATTATTAGTATCTCATCTAAAGATCTTGTTTGTTTCTTCAAAGACTCAATGCACAGTTTTAACAGTTCAATTCTATTATAAGTTACTACAACAGCGCAAATCTTTGACTGACTTGTCACTATACTACTCGAATTATTGTTTTAAATATTTTTAACGAATTCGCAACTACTTGATCCATGTTATAATATTTATATACTCCTAGTCTGCCACAAAACAATACATTTTTTAACATTTTAGTTTCTTCATAATATGCATTAAATAATTTTTTATTCTTTTCCGTATGTACTGGATAATACGGTTCACCTTCCAATTGCGGATATTCTTTCGAAATTGAGGTATAAACTGAACTTTGCTCAGTAAGATATTTGTACTCTGTTACTCTCGTAAATGGTATATCAAAATCTACGTGATTAACTACCGCAGCAAAGTGATAATACTCTCTCTTGTATGTTTCCCACTCAAATCTAATTGATCTATATGGCAATTTCCCATACTTATAATCAAAAAAGTAATCTATCGGTCCGGAGTAAATCATCTTATCATATTCTATTCCATCAACAACAGATTTGTAATCAGTATTCAAAAGTATCTCAATGTTTTTATGCTTCAACATCAGCTCAAACATTTTTGTATAACCTTCTTTCGGCATGAACTGATACTTATCTGTGAAATACCGGCAATCATCATTCGTACGAACCGGAATTCTACCGCAAACTGACGGTGCTAATTCCTTTGGTTCTAAGTTCCACTGTTTCTTTGTATAATTTTTAAAAAACTTCTCAAACAGATCAACGCCTACTTGGTTAACTATTATATCTTCCGAATTCTTTACCGGATAGCGATTCTCGCGGACACTATCATAATACTCGGCTACTTCCTTTTCGCTAGTTAGATTTAATTTATATAACTTATTTAATGTTAGTCGGTTAATGGGAATCGGATACAGTTCCTTTCCAATCTTTGCCAATACTTTGTGCTCGTAAAACCGCCATTCGGTAAACTGAGATAAATAATCAAATACTTCTTTACTGTTTGTATGAAAAATATGCGGACCGTAGCGGTGGACTAGAATTCCATGTTCATCATATTCATCATAAGCGTTGCCGCCAATATGATTACGTTTTTCTACAACTAAAACTTTCTTGTTGAGCTGAGAAGCAATCCGTTCAGCCATTACAGCTCCGGCAAACCCGGCTCCTACTATGAAGTAATCATACTTCAAATTTCGTTATTCCCTTCAATCCTTAATCTTCTTTGAGCGAAGTATATCATTAATAAGGTTACAATTACTTCTGTCATCAAAACAGAGATTGCTGTTCCAATCGCAAGTAATTTTGGAACCATAATGAATGATAATATTAAATTGAATATTCCCGCTATAAAAACAGTAAAACTAAACTCTCTGCTTCCATTAAGATTTAGCAAAATTTGTATTCCAAAAAAATTGCTTAATAATATAACAAATGGCAAGAAAGAAATTATCTTAACGAGAATTAATGAATTAACGAATTCTTTTCCAAGAAGTAATAACGAAATTGGTTCAGCAAATAATAGTAGTGAAAGTGAAACTATGAAGCCAATTATACCAATTGGCAAAAAACTCTTCTTAATAAACTCTATTGCTTTCTCTCGCGACTGTGAAAAAAGATGAGCCAAATGAGGATAGAAGCCTTGAGTAATTGGGGATAGAATACCTTGTATTGCTATCCTAATTTTATCAGCAGCCGCCCAATAGCCAACTATTGTAGGTGATGCAAATAATCCTAAAATAAAAGTATTTGAAGACGTGTAAAGGTTGATAGAAGCATTGGAAATAAACATTACGCTTCCCTCCTTCAAAACACTAAAAAAAGTAGTTCCGTTAAAAGGTTGGTTTTTCCTTAAATTCTTTATAACAAATAGAAATGTTAAAAATCCTATTAATACTCCCCCAGCACTATTAAGGAATGCATAAACCTTATAATCGGTGACAGTGTGAACTAACACAAAAATCAAGATGACTGTGGTTATCCTTACACAAAAAGTAACCCAAGTGATTACTGACATTTTTCCTACACCTTGAAAGTACCACTGAGGTAGAAGCATAGTGCCTAGTACTGATAAATAGCTAACTAAGCATAATTCTTTTTCAGAATTTAAAACCGGGACAAATAATATTGTGAGTAAGAAAAGTATGCTTGAAAGGATAAATAATATAGCTTTAATTGTATAGACCGAGAACAGAATTTCTGTAATCCGGTTTGGATTATCTCGATTAATGGAAATTGATCTTGTTGCAGAAAAGTTAAAGCCGAAATCGGTTAGTAATGTGAAGTAATTAACAAATGCGGCAACAAAACTGACAAGCCCAAATTTTTCAACTCCTAATACACGAACAACATATGGAATGGTTAAAAGTGGAAAAGCATAATTCATTAATTGTAAAAATGAAAAAGCAGTAATGTTCTTAAACAAAACACGGTTAGAATTTGTATTCTGTTTTACATCCAAACTCGTCACCCACAATTGATTTTCATTTAAGAATCATCATCTGTTTAACAATCCTTTTATTGCCAGAAATAAGCTGGTAGAAATAAACGCCGCTACTAAATTTTGAACCATCTAATTCAACTTCATATTTTTTATTCTGTAGAGCTAATCCGTTAAACACTTCCGAAATTAATTGTCCTAGTTGGTTAAAAATTCTCAAAGAAACAATCCCTTCTCTATCCACTATGAAACTAATTTTCGTTTTGGGATTAAATGGATTTGGGTAATTCTGCTCAAGAACTAATTTTTCATCGAGGTCATTTATTTCAACGTTTTTAACATCGCTATATTCATACTTACCATCAAAATCTATTTGCTTTAGTCTGTATGAGTAAATACTGTTTTGATAAATATTATCCACGAATGAATAATCCTTAGGCGAATTGCTGTTGCCGTGCCCTTGAACGAAGCCGAGCTTCGCCCAGCTTTCAGCGTTCAGATTTTGGCTCTCAACTGAAGGCTGATTGCCCGCTTCGACTCGTCGAAGGCGAGACGAGCTAATTGCTAATCGCTCTATTTCAAAACCGTAATTGTTTACTTCTGTTGCAGTTTCCCAATTCAGCTTAATTACATTCCCATCTCTTGAAATATTAAACTCAGTAAGCTCAACTGGAAGTGCCGTAACATCCTCAACCCATACAGCGTAGCTTCTTGATGGAATTTTAATATTTACTCTACCACCAGACACAGTTAATGTTGATAGAGTCGCGTTTCCAATTTGATCTCCTAAAGTAGCGCTTTCAGGTAAGGATGATGTATTAACACCAATCCAGCAATCAAGTGCTGTTCCGGCAAAATTAATTGCAACTATTACATCCTTACCGGAGTTCGCTCCCCGCAACTGATAAATTAATGAAGTTGTTGCACCACCGGTGGTAAAAACCGGATTATAGGAAGTTGAAGTACTTGTTAAATAATCTCTTGAACTTGCCCCATATATATAATTTTTGTGAACTTCTATAAGTTTATCAATTTTTGTGTGAAGATTTGTATTCGAAAAACTTGTAACATTATAATAATCCGGATAGAACACGCACGGAATACCAATTTGATTATTTGTTAAAATGTAAGCATAAGCCAATATCGGATCATTCTGAATTGCCTGCCCCTCATCTCTAAAATCATGATTATTTAGAAATGTAACCGCGTTCGATCCGCTCATAGAACCGCCATCTACCAACCCTGAGCTAAAGACATTGCGGACATCATTACCGTAAGAATCACACGCGTCTTTAAGTGCTTGCCTCAAGGCAAAATCAAAAAGCCGGACTTGTATTGCGGAGGAAGTTCCGGCATTCATGTAAGTATAAACTTGCTGAATCCAATACTTTAGATTGTTGACGCCGCTGTCATAAAACTCACCAACAACCATTCCCGGATCAATTGAATTATCATGTAGATTATCAAGCAAGTCTCCAACAAATTCGTACGGGAAATGTTTTACGGCATCCATTCTTAAGCCCCTAATGCCAACATCATTCCAGAGCCAACGTGTCCAATCAAACAATGCGGTTTTTGTACTAGCAATGCTCTGATCGTAATCATAAAAAAACCAGAGCCAGTCCCAATCGCCATCTAGTTTAGTTGTATTTGTGTTGTTCGGTTTGAAATTTTCAAAGTTCATTCCTCCTTGTCCGCTAGGTAAACTATTAAAATTGGTATAAGTTTGATATTGCAATTCACTGGCAATATCTGCGCCTCTAGCACCCGCCCAAATTCCATATGGTCTCACATCCGAATAATCGCTTGAACCTCTTTTGCTTATATAAATAAAAATTGTATCGCCCGCAGAATTATAATCCGAAGATGCTAAATTTAGATGAAACTCGTCGGTTCCACACGAAGTGCCATTTTCTATAGTTGCGTTAAAATTTCTGCCTAAGGAGATATTATTATTCCCTTGAGAGCAATCACCACCCCCATTTGGCTCCACCTCAGTTGTATCGTCTAGACTTTGCCAACCCTTTGCATTTGTTTCCGTGTAAATATTGTAAAGGTAGCCGTTAAATCTAGTATTGCCGGAAGCAGAACTAAACTTGAAATAATAATCGCCCGCACCATTTCCTGTCGAGCCACCGATAGGCAAAATAATTCTCATTCTATCATAAGGGAATGGATTATATCCAGCATTTACTCTGTCATTACTATAATTACTTACGTAAGTTTTTAACGCTGAGTTCTGTTCAGCGCTTCCACCATCTCTATGATTATAAACAACGTCCGCAACAGCTTTCAAACCCACAGCATTAAACTGAGTGATAAGGTCATTAACATTTGTTCTGGTGCCAAATCCGGTAGCCCCGCCACCATATTCTCCAAGATCGTATAAGTCTTTGGGGTCATATCCATTGCTGGAATTTCCGAAACTTGCTCTTGATAGTGGTGGAAGCCAGATGTAAGTAAAGCCGGCATTTTTCAACGCAGTAGCTTTAGTTCTAATTGTATCCGCCCAATTATAACCGGCGGTAGTTTTGGGATAATCCCAATACCAGCCTTGCATCATAAAATCTTGAGTGAATATTTTATTGGTAATGCCTAAGTAATAAACTAAAATTATACATGTAGTAAGTAGTTTGTATATCCTCATTACTTTCTATATTGGTTAAGGATGTGAAAAAATAATTTAAAAAGGCGGCTCTTGTAACCGTCCTTTAATGTGAAATTTGACACTATTTGATGAGCAACATTTTCTTAGTCTGAACAAAACCATGTCCTGAGTGTAGCGAAGGATCTCCGGCTTGCAATCTGTAAAAATATATTCCGCTTGGTATCTCTCGACTGCGCTCGAGATGACGCGCGTTAAATGTAACTTGGTAATTGCCATGTTGTTTATATTCATCCACAAGAGTTGCTATTTCCCGTCCTAGCACATCATAAACTGTTAGCATTACATGAACAGAAGCCTCCCCTGTGGGGAGTGGGGCTATCGTGTAGCTTATCGTCGTCTCCGGATTAAACGGATTAGGATAATTCTGCTGAACAGAAAAATTTGTAGGAGATTCTAATTCAACTTCAATAATATGCGAATATTCAAACTTGCCATCAAAATCAATCTGTTTTAATCTGTATTGAAATTTAGTACTTCCGGTTGGTGTATCTGTTAATGAATAATTCTTTGGAGAATTACTGTTTCCATGTCCTTGCACAAATGCAATCTTTTCCCACGTCATGCCGAGCGAAGTCGAGGCACGTTCTACACTAAACCCGTAGTTATTTACTTCAGTAGCTGTTTGCCAGTTTAATTGTACCTTATCATTGTTAATCAATGCCGTGAAAGAAGTTAGTTCAACTGGAAGAGAGGCATCCGTAGTAAATGTAGCCACATAATCTGCGCCCCCGTTACTCAACCAAGAATCACCTTGTGAACTGCCCCAGCTTTTAGCATAAACATGTAATTGATATGTGGTGCTTGCAGAAAGACCGGCAAGAATATCATCACTACCTGACCATAAACCTTGATAATCATTGCCTCCTAAAAATGTTTGAGTCCAAACATTCTCAGTTGCGCTTTTAATAGTCGTTGAGCCATCCGCACTTTTTACAAGCCAGAAAAATGAACCTCCTGTTCTATCTTGATTATCGCTCCAGTATTTCATATCAGCACCAGTAATCACAAGTGAAGTCACAGTACCAAAATTAAGCCCATGCAATTGGGTCCCAAAACTGGGGTCTGAACCAATCCAATAATAACTATTGCCTGTACTGTTTTTGTTAATTATTACATAATCACTATACCAGCCTGTATTTGCTGATACTGAAATCGTCAATAGAAAGAAAATAATAGCTACTTTTTTCATTGCCTCTCCTTCAATGAAATGGTGATTGAATTATTTACATGATTAAATTAGTGAATCACAAGCAAAAAGAACATAAGTGTCCCATTATTATTCACACATATAATTTTTTATCAGACAGATACTCTAATGACCACTGCAAATAATCTCCCTTGCACAGTTTTTCTTATAAAATTATATTCATTCCAAGTTTTTCACTATTAAATCACACCATAAACAAAATAGAGATGCTTTATTAATTCTCTCAATCGCAGAATACTTTTTTTGGTCGTACTGATTTTCCAGACTTTTTTAGCCGGGAAAATCTTCTCTCAATCTCAGCTTGATAGTCTTGAAATATATAATCCTTATTCTTCTGTAGACCGTATTAGAAAAATCATCAACGATAATTTCTCCATTCTTAGCAGCGCGAATAAAGCACAAATTGAAGCGTATCAAAATTCAATGTTGGAAGATCAAAAAGGGAATAATTTTTCCGGTGCCGGTGAGAAACTAATTGATATAGGTGATATTTACTTCAAATCCGGTATTTATACCAACGCACTTCAATCTTATTACAAAGCTCTAAATCAATATGAAACTAACGGCGATTCCATTAATGCTGCTCTTGTAAAACTTAAACTTGCACGTACTTATTATTTTGCAGATTTGGTCCCGGCACAAGATTTTTATTCAAACGCCTACCAAGTTCTAAAAACTTCTAATGATAAAAAGATTTTGGCGCTCGCTTATTATGTAGGCGGACTTATTGAATCGAACCAAAATAAAAAATCCGAATTGTTCGGAAAAGCATTGGTTATTCAAACCGCTTTAGTTAAAAAATATCCACATGATAAAAAGCTAAAAGCAACTTTAGCAACGATTCTAAACTCTAACAATAAAGTTGAACAAGCTATTTCAATTGCAGAAGAAATTGGGAATAATTGGCTTCAGATTGTGTATTTGAACAACTATGGCTTTGATAAAGTGAAGTCTGGTAAGTACGATGAAGCGTTAAAAATCTTTCAGAGGTCTTTGCGGCTTTGCAAAACTGAAAGAAATAAAACGATGTTAAGAAATATCTACGATAATATTGCTAGGATTTATAGACTTAAGGGCAACTGGCAGAAGGCGGCTGAATACCAGCAATTGATGCATTATGTTGAAGAAAACCTATTCACTGAACGGTTTTCATTTCAGGTTTCGGAATTCAAAGTAAAGTATGATTTAGAGAAGAAAGAAATTGAAAATACACTTTTAGCTAAAAATATAGCTATACAGAAGAATCTTAACTACGTTCTCATTGTGTCGGTTTCTGTCATTTCAATAATTCTTTTAATCGTATTTATGAGTAAAAAGAGATTGAAGTTTGCTTACGCTTTACTAGATGAACAAAACCAAGAGATATCTTCTAAAAAAATTGAACTGGAAGAGATAAACAAAGTACTTCATGAGAATGAATACAACCTTAAAGAAGCTCAAGCTACCGCTAGTTTGGCTAATTGGGAGTTAGATTCGCTGAACAACAAGCTTCTTTTTTCAGATCAATTTCTTCAAATCTTTGAATCAACTGCGGACAAAGCTGAAAATGATTTCAAACGGTTAATCGACGAGCAGATTCATTCCGAGGACAAAATTGCCGTGGTAAATTTTTTCTTCGGAACAAACAATAAAGCAACAAAAGAGGTAATTGAATTTAGAATTACTAAAAACAACATTACAAAATGGATTAAAGCCCAAAAGGTTTCACTGATTGATGAAGCTGCTGATAAGATTAGGAATTTCGGGACGGTTCAGGATATTACCGAAGCTAAAGAAAAAGAAAAAATAAAAATTGAAATAGCGGCTCAACAATCTTTTTCCAGGCAATTAATTCAATCGCAAGAAGAAGAACGCAAGCGAATTGCCGGAGAGTTACATGATAGTTTAGGACAGGATATTTTGTTAATCAAAAATAGAGTTCTGCTCGGTTTGCAAAATGAAGAGATAGATCGCAACTCGCTGAACCAATTAAACGAAATCAATAAGTCGGTATCATCCGTACTTAATTCAATTAGAGAAATCGCTTTTAATCTCAGACCGGCTCATTTGGAGAGGCTTGGATTAACGGAAACAATATCCACGGTTATTAAAAAGTTTGAGCAAGTGAGTTCAATAAGAATAACTTCTCATATTGATGATATAGACGGCGTACTCGAAACTGAAAATGAAATTAACCTTTTCAGAATTGTTCAGGAATCTATTAACAATATAATTAAGCATTCGAATGCTAATGAAGCTTTCATTGAAATTATTAAAGGTGCAGAAGAAATTAGATTAACAATTAGTGATAACGGGAAAGGATTCGATGTTGATTCTATCAACGAAAAAGCTTCTGGTTTTGGTCTAAGAAATATTTATAATAGAATTCAGATACTTAGTGGAAAGATTGAAATGAAATCTGGATATTTAGAAGGTACTCGTTTAGAAATTACAATTCCTTTTGTAGGCAATGAATAAAAAACTTAGAATAATTATTGCAGATGATCATCCCCTTTTTAGCCAGGGTGTAATCCAAGTTTTATCTACAAGAAAAAATTTGGAAGTAATTGGACAAGCTGAAAATGGTAAATCAGCTTTAGAACTAATCCGGCGGGAAATACCTGATATTGCTATTCTCGATGTTCAGATGCCGGAAATGGATGGTTTTGAAGTAGCTAAGATTGTTAGACACGAAAAGCTTTCTACAAAAATTATCTTCCTAACTATGTTTAACCAGGAATCATTCATTAGGAAAGTTTTTGAAATCGGTGTAAAGGGATACATCTTAAAAGACAGTGCGATTACCGATATTTTGAAGTGTATAGACGCCGTCTCGGAAAACAATTTTTACTTAAGTCCTCAAGTTTCTCACTTTCTACTGTCTATGAATGTAAAAGAAAAATCAAACACGAAAGAAGAGTTAACCCAATCCGAAAAAAGGATTTTAAAACTTATTGGACAGGGGAAAAGCAGTAAAGAAATTGCCGAAGAGTTATTCATAAGTAACAAAACAGTTGAAAACCATCGTAGTAACATCTGCAAAAAATTAAACATATCTGGAAATTCCGCTTTGCTGAAGTACGCCTTAAAATTAGCTTCGACACTCAATTAGGAAATCATATCTGAGGGCTAGCCCCTATATTTCTTCAATAATTTGAATGCTTTCCCCTATTCACAAATTTAGGTTCTAAGTCTAAATTTACCCTCAATTATTCACCCCAAAAAGTAACATGAAAATACTTATTGCTGATAACAATGCTCGTATGCGTGAGTTCATCAAGTACATTATAAATGAACAAGGTCACACTGCTGTGGAAGCTTCCAATGGTTTGATGGCGGTTGATAATTTCATTTTCCATAAGCCCGAAATTGTTTTGATGGACATTAAGATGGATGTGATGGATGGAATAGAAGCTGCGGCGTTAATTAGGAATATATCAGCGAGTGTAAAGATTATTATGGTTACAGATTGCAATGAAAAATCTTTAATGGAGAAATCATTTAAAGTTGGGGCTAACAAATATTTGCTAAAAGAAAATTTGATTGATTTGAAGAAAATAATTCGTAGTTGAAAATAATATGGAGTTAAGATGAAAGGGAAAATTTCTACAATTTTATTTTTTGTTTTTACGATGTACATATCGTCAGTTTTTGCTCAAGGTGGCAACGCATTAAATTTTGACGGAACAAATGACTATGTGAATCTAAGTTCAAGCAATAATCTAAGCGGAAGCTCATTTACTTTGGAAGCATGGTTTAATGCTACCACTAATATTGCAAGTTCATATTCAAAACGGTTTGTTGTCTCAATAGGTGCTACCTCAGGCGGTTCTAACCAGCAAGTAAATATCTTACTGCAAGGAGATGGTAGTCAAGCCTATATCAAAACCGGTTTTTATGGAAGTGACTTGGTTTATAATTGGTCTTACGATGCAAATTGGCATCACGTTGCTTTTTCGTATGATGCATCAACGAATCAAGGGATACTATATTTAGATGGTGCTAATGTTGCAAGTCAGGTGTTTTCGAATGATCTAAGTGGCTCGGGTGCAGCTACAATTGGAACACCGGCTTGGAATAAGGGAAATGAAATATTTTATGGAAATATTGATGAAGTTAGAATTTGGAATACTGTTAGAACAGCAACCGAAATTTCCGACAATAAAAATAATATAAGCTTGAGTTCTGGAACATCAGGTTTAGCTGCTTATTACCATTTCAATCAAGGAACCGACGGAGGAAATAATTCCGGTGTAACTACACTAAATGATGAAACCGCAAACGCCTATAATGGAACATTGACCAATTTTGCTCTAAGCGGCAGTACATCAAACTGGGTTGCAGCTAACAATACTGCCCTCCCAGTAGAACTAACTTCTTTTACCGCAAATGTTGCTGATGGAAAAGTTTTACTTAACTGGCAGACCGCTACTGAAGTAAACAATTACGGATTTGAAATACAACGCACTGTCATCCCGAGCGGAGTCGAGGGATGGCAAAAAATAAGCACTTCGTCTTCGCTCAGTGCGAGCTGGGAAACGCTCGGATTTGTACAAGGGCATGGAAACAGCAACTCGCCAAAGAGTTATTCTTTTGAAGATGCTGCTCCTCTTTCTGGTATTGTCCAGTATCGTTTAAAACAAATTGATTTCGATGGGAAGTACGAGTACAGCGATATTGTTGAAGTTATTGTTGAAACCCCCGCAAATTTCAATCTTGCACAGAATTATCCTAACCCATTCAATCCGGAAACTACAATTAGTTACCATGTACAAGCGGCAGGCAATGTTAGTTTAAAGATTTATGATGTATTAGGCAGAGAACTTGCGACACTTGTGAACGAATACAAACAAGCCGGACATTATGAAACAAAATTTAACACCGGTCATTTCGAGCGTAGCCGAGAAATGTCTAGTGGCGTTTACTTTTACCAATTGAGAGCCGGTAATTTTGTTGATACAAAGAAATTTGTAATTATGAAATGATTCACATTTTTATGTTCTGAGTTTCCAATACATATAGCCATTTGAATTCAGTAGTACTTTCATTCTCGTTTGAACAGAAATAAGTACTACTGAATGTCAATTCTCTCCCAGCTCAAGCATTATCATTAAATAAATCCTCTAGGGGTTAGCACCTACTTCTATCTTATAAATGAGAGATTTCCCCTATTCATAAAATCGGATTCATCGTCTATATTAACTATAAATCTAGAAATGGCTACACACATGAAAGTTTTAATTGTTGATAATAATAAAAGCATGAGAGAATTCATTAAAGAAATGGTCTGCCACTTAGGATACGAAACGATTGAAGCTTCGAATGGGTTGATGGCAGTAGATAATTTCTTTTTTCATAAACCCGAAGTTGTTTTAATGGACATTAAGATGGATGTGATGGATGGCATTGAGGCAGCCCGGTTAATCCGTAAAATATCTTCAAGTGTAAAAATTATAATGGTGACTGATTACAATGAAGAGTCACTAAAATTAAAAGCTTTTAAAGCCGGGGCTAATGATTATCTGCTAAAAGAAGATTTATTAAGGTTGAAGAACATACTTAGTGTAAATAACGCAAACTAAACAACGTGAAAATTTGAAACTAAATACAATAATAAATAAACATCAAAAGGACTAAGAGTATGCGTAAACATATTTTACCTTTATTAATCATTCTAACTGTTTCTTTCTCGGTACTACATTTTCTAAATCCATATGTAGATTCAGTCAATCTTAAGAAAAAAACAGCAGCCAGTAAGGAAGAAAAAGAGTTTAGCGACCCTGCTCGCTTATATCAAGAATTCTTAATGCTGAGGGATCCAAAAACAAATCGAATTCCGGCAAATATTAGACAATTAGAACTACAATTTTCTGAGCGGTTGCCAAAGCATCTTGGAACTATTTTACTTAAAGGTTCGCAGGTCCAAAATGCGCAAGCTTTAACATGGACAGAGCGTGGACCAAACGGTACCTCGGGAAGAGTAAGGGCGCTGGGAATAGATGTTAGAACCACTGGAACACCAACCATTATTGCCGGTGGTGCTTCTGGCGGTGTGTGGAAATCAACTGATGGCGGTTCAACATGGGTAAAAAAAACTACTGCAACTCAATTACATAGCGTTACATGTGTAGCGCAGGATACTAGAACCACACCCGATTCACGTGACATTTGGTATTACGGAACCGGTGAGAATATTGGAAATAGCGCTAATGGAGAAGGTGCCAATTATTATGGTAATGGTGTTTTTAAATCAACAGATAACGGAGAAACATGGACTCAATTAAGCTCGACAAGCGTTGCGGATAATAGCGTATACAGCAGTGATTGGCAGTATGTGTATAATATAGCAGTCCACCCTACTTCGGGTAATGTTTATGCTGCGACCCCGGGTGGAATTTACAAATCTACCGATGCCGGCACCAGTTGGACAAAGGTAGTGAACAACGGTTCTTCAACCGCACCAAGAACAGATGTTACAATTGCGGCGGACGGAACAATATATACTACTGGAAGTTCCAACAGTACGGCTAATGCGGGCATTAATAAATCAACAGATGATGGAGTTACCTGGACAAGCGTTAGTCCTACTTTGCCGACTACCTATGGAAGAACTATTATTAAAACCGCACCCTCGAATTCATCTATGGTATATTTCTTTACTGAAGGCATAAGCGGTGGAACAGTAGATCCTAATGTTCACAATCATCAATTATGGCGCTCAACAAATGGAGGAGGCGCCTGGAGTAATATCAGTTCTGTAATTCCGGCTAACACCGCATCGCTTACGGGAGGAAACGATCTCTCGAATTTTGACACACAGGGTGGTTACGATATGCTGCTTTCCGTAAAGCCTGATGATCCTAATTTTATCATAGTTGGTGGAGTAAGCATTTTTAAAATTTCGGATGTGACTGCAGCCAACAATGCAGACGCGGCAGCGGACTTAGCCGCAAAGCATATTGGTGGCTACGGCGTGCAAGCAAACGGCACCAAAAATGCGCTGGGTGATTTTATAAATCACCACCCGGATAATCATGCCGGAGTTTTTAAGCCGGGTAGTAATATAATTTTCTATTGTGGAAATGATGGCGGTGTTCATCAGGCAAACGACATTACCGCTACACCAAGCGCAACTTACTGGCAGTCTCCGCTCCGTTCCGGTTTAAATATTTCCCAACTTTATAGCGCGTCGTTAGATAAAACAAGTGGAAGCGGATTTATTGCCGCGGGATTGCAAGACCGTGGTAACTGGATGGCAAGAACAACCGGTGCTTTGCAAAATTGGCAAGAGGTTAGTGGCGGGGATGGTTGCATTGCTGAAATTGATCCAAATGGAACAAATGTTTTTATGTCTACAACTAATGGTAACATCTTTAGATTTGAAAAATCAGATGCTACTTCTCCGGTTACAGCATCAACAGACTTAAAACCTGGGACATTAACTAATCCGTTGTTTGTTAACCCGTTCGATGTTGATCCTAACAGTGGGGATATTATTTATTTTGCCGGCGCAACGACCGGAAAAAATACAGGTGTCTGGAGAACAACAGATGCAAGTGCGGCTACTCCAACATGGAGCTACTTCGCAAATTCCGATGTAAGCGGTGAACAAGTTTCGGCAATAACAGTAAGCAAATCCGGTAATGCGAATGTCCTTTATTATGGAACTAGCGGAGGTAAAGTCTTTAGAATTGACGGCGCAAATACTGCTGATGTATCAACTACCACTCCAACTAATATAACGGGTGGTAGTTTCCCAGCCGGATATGTAAGCAGTATTGCCGTAGACCCGGCGAACTCAGCTAATGTGATGGTAGCATTTAGCAACTATAATGTAGACCGGATTTGGTACTCTACAGACTCAGGAACAAGCTGGACTTCAGTAACAGGAAATTTAACTGGCGCTAATTCTCCCTCGGTACGATGGGCGATAATGTTTTCTGTGAGCGGAACACCTCATTACTTCCTTGCAACAAGTACGGGAGTTTATTATACAACTAACTTGAACGGAGGAAGCACTACTTGGACACAAGAAGCAGCTACTTCAATTGGTAATGTAGTATGTGTGATGTTAGATTATAGATCTGCCGATAATACATTGATTGTCGCGACACACGGAAGAGGAGTTTTTGAAACCACAATTGCATCGGCACTACCTGTTGAATTAACTACATTCGCTGCAGCTTATACCGGTGACGGAGTATCTCTTACTTGGCAAACAGCAACTGAAGTAAACAATTATGGTTTTAAAGTGGAACGTGGTTCAACTTCGCTCACCACTAGCTCGCAAGGCATAACATGGGAAACGCTCGGTTTTGTTCAAGGACATGGGAATTCAAACTCGACTAAGTCTTATTCATTTACAGATAAAAACGCACCAAACGGTAAAGTACTTTATAGATTGAAACAGATAGACTTCGATGGAAAGTTTGAGTACAGCAACGTTGTTGAAGTTAACGTTAATGCGCTTAACAGATTGGAATTAAGCCAGAATTTCCCGAACCCGTTTAATCCAGTAACAACAATTAATTACACTTTACCGAACGTTTCTAAAGTAAAACTTGTTATATATGATGTTACCGGTCGTGAAGTAGCAACTTTGGTTAACGAATTCCAAAGTACAGGCAAACATAGTGTAAACTTCAATGCGAGTAGAATTGCAAGCGGAGTTTATTATTACAGAATTCAAGCTGGCGATATTATTCAAACCAAGAAAATGTTACTGCTGAAATAATTTCTATCGTATATATAATTAGAAAGCCGCTTCGAAATCTGAAGCGGCTTTTTTGTTTTTATCTTTTCTAGGTACCTAGGTACTTAGAATCTCAGGCACATTGTAACTTAAACACTTTCTATTATGCCTTAAATACATCATCCTCTTTCAGACTTTCCCTTTCAAAAAGCATTAATCTTCTTTTCATCCGACCTAAACTTCATGATTGTACTTTTTATTCTTCCGCTCCTTAAAATAATTGCATCTTATTTCCGACCTTAAAAATTTTGTGTATAAAGAATGCGTGAATTCGATGATTCGCAGAAATTTCTGTTTGACTCCCCTTTTCTCTTTCAATAATGAAAAGCGGAGGAGTTTAATTTCTGCCATCGAAGTACGAAATTCTTAGCAAATTATTTCACATGCCCACCATCTTCTTGCCCGCTGTTCTTTGGCGGGTTGGTGGAGTCTTGATTTTTCCGAAGGGATGCCTTCGGCATTGATACCTTTCGGAGTTTGTCCCGCATTGCGGGAACTCACTCCGTTTAGATTCTATTTCCTCTTTAACCATTAACACAACTTATTTTACACTACCTCATTAAAATGTCCAGATTTTTCTACTCAATATGACAGAGGTTCTACTTTTTATCCTAAAATATTAGTAGTACAAATAAACTAATATATCCTAACCTAAAGATTTATTTCTGTTCTTAGTGTTAACGCACTCAATCCATGTTGCTGTCTTAAAACAGAGCCGAAAAGACTCTGTTCAATTTTTACACATTCCCTTATTACTTCATTCTGAAATCGTACAAAACTTGTGTAAGGTGCATTGCCGTCCCAATTAAGTTGAGCCTCTAAAATCGTATAATGTGAAAAAACTGTGAGGTGGTCCAGCAAAGCATTGACAACAATTTCTCGCTGCTCGTCGGCAAGGTTGTCTAAAACATCCAAAATATCTACGATCACCATTGCCCCTCCTTAGTTAACGAAATTTAGGTTCTCATCATATCGAGAACCTAAATTCGTTACTGACAATGGGCTTTGAAGATTAGATATAATCGATACTTCCTCCTTGCCTTGTTTTGAGTTTTGTGATTTATAAGCATTTGGAGTGCCTTGATACATAGCTAATTCTTTGCGTAAATACTCAAGGCTCAAATAAGAATAAAAAGTGTCGAGCGTGTTAGAGTGTGAATGACCTATTAACTCCTTGATTACCGTCGAATCTATGCCGCAGTATCTAGCTCTAGAAACAAATGTTTTTCTGAATGTGTATGCAGTTGCTTCTTTATAATCTGTTATCCCCAAATACCTTAGATAAATATTTACGGCACGATTGAAAGACTCCGAGGATGAATAACTCAAGATGCTTCCAGCCGGTTTTTCTTTCTTCATTAATTGCACTATCGGTAAAAGATCAAAGTGTAGCGGGATTTCCATCAATAGATTTGTTTTCGTTGATAAAATTCTCATCAACATTTGGTCCTCATCTATATTTTCTGTTCTGATATTATAAATATCAACAGGACGTAGTCCGGTGTAAAATAAAAAATGAACTCCCACCAATAGATTAGGATTATTCTTTGGAATTGATTCAAAAATGAAGTTGACTTCATTTTCATCGAAAATAATCTTTGGCTTTAGTTGCCGTTTTGGGATCAGACTTCTGTTTATTCTGATTTCATGAGAATATTCATATTCAAAAAGAAATTTTAGAAATGATTTCAGATAAACAATTAGTAACCGTTTAGTGTTGTTGGACAGCTCTCTCTTACATAAAGTAAGAATGAAATCCTCAACATTCTCCCTGGAGATCATAGAGCATGACATTTCCTTTGGGAAATAGGAAAAGAATAATTTGAAGAAACGATTCAATGACCGCTTCCCGTTCTTTGAGAGATTTTGCTTCAAGCTGAGATAATGATCTACAACATTCCCAATAAGAAATTTTCTTCCTCCCAGCAGCCTTATTTCTCTCTTTTTCTTTTTAAGAGAAAAATCAATGTCCCTAGCCAATTTACGGGCAATTGTGAAATTCTTTTCAGCTGGGTTCAGACCGGTACTTTTTGAGGTACGTTTACCTGTAACCGGGTTGTAATAGTAAATCGTAATTATGTTATTTCTAACTCTAAGAAATGCCATATCAACTCCATTTAATAATGGACTGGAGTCGATTAAATATAATCTTATTACCCTTGTCAGAGGGGAAAACAAAAAACTAAACTAATTCTTTAAAGTACTTAACAAAGTTTTGAAGAGAATATTCTTCTTTATCTTTTAAAACATCAGCCAAATACATTTCAAAATATTGTGTACCGATTTTTCTGCCTAGTTCTATAGAACTATTCATTAAGTCTGCAACAAATAACAGAATTGGGACTATACCATATGGATTGAGCGTGCTAAAGTCCTTCCAGAACCGCACTCTTAATTCTATATTTCCTTCCGTGTCTCTTCGAAGGGAATACTTTTGCATTAATGATTCTGGGTCCTGCGAATAAACAATAAAGTCATTAAAGCCAATCTTGTTATTGAAGATTGATAAAGCTGATGTTCCACTCAGCAAATAGTCCTCTCCGCTGCCGTTAATCATTTCTGGGCAACGTTCATCTTCAATTTTGAATTTACCAAAACTTATTTTTTCTGATAGCTTACTATTGTAGTTCTCGATCCAAATGTTAAATAAATCGAATTTCTGCTCTAGATTTTTTTTACCATCATGAATTACTAAATACATCTTCCTTATAAGGAATGCTTCTAGCTGCTGAATCGAACTATGTGAAACATTTACGTGCTCCGCTAATTTTCTAAGACTATAATGCAAACTACCGGGAAAATTTAATAGGTAAAAAATCACTTTTTGCCACGCGAAATGTATTTCAGTTCTAAGGCTTTTTGTTATGAGTTCTTGTCGCAGTTTACTTCCAGTCAAAAGGAAAAAGTCACTACCAATGTTAAGATGCAAGTTACCAGCTATGTCGATAAACTGAACATTTTCGCGTACTGCTTTGTCCACAAGTGAATCCCCTAATATATTTGTTATCAATAAGTTATATGTTTTATTATAGACTATTTTATTGAATACACTCTGACTAGTCTGTCTCGAAATGTTCTGTTTATAAAGTGCTGCAAAAGACTTAACATTTGTTCCACTTTTTATTTCAATAAACAACACCTCTCCTTGCTTCGAGACCAAACTGATATCAAATAATTTTGCTTCCGGGACCTTTTGATTTATTGAGTCTTCTGCAAATGATAGGACTTCGTTTATTGTATATTTTATCATATGTATATTTTCTATTTTACGATATAAATATAATACGCATTTAATTAAATGAAAAGGATTTTTTCCTAACCGCTGATTTTTGCATTGCGACATGAATAAGGTAAGAATGGGGAAATGAAAAAGTTGAAGCGCCATAATATAAGTAACCGAAAAAAGTGAGGTAAGTTAAAGTACTTCGGCTGGTAAATTTCCATCCATAATAATTATCTGATTCAAATCTTGAGAATCTGTAAAGTATCTTGGGTAAACGAATTTTAATATCATATGTAATTTCAATAGTTACACATCCAATATTTTTGTAACTGCGTTGAAAAACTTTTTAGCAAGTTCATAATACCCATTTATCTCTTCCTTTGTGAGCTCAAAAAGAAAATCATAATCACTTTTTTCTCTGTTTTCAAAGCATGCATAAATCATTTTACCAAACTCTTTAGGCAGTATGTCTGTATTAATATAATTCTTATATAACCAGCCGAGTAATTTTTTGTGTTTAGAAGTTGAAAAATTATCTTTAATTGATACTGCTGAGATTGCGTAAAAAATTGAGTAATATATTCTATTAGTGGCAAGGCTGAGCATTTTATGTTCTAAAAGAAATTCAACTTCTCTTAATGCTTCTTCGCTTGGTGAATCCGAATATTAATAAGCGCTTCTTTTTTCGTTACTCATTACAACACGATTCCTTCAACAAGTGCATTCTGCACATAGGGCTGTTTTCCACGTATTGTACCCAGATCATCTTCAGATAATAAACTGATGTCAATCCATATATCGTACATAGAGTTCAGATCGTAACATATACCGTAAATTTGTTTTCTAAGTGATTCATCAATTTTACTTTCCATAATTAACAAAATATCAATATCAGAGTCACTGCGGAAACTATCCCTAGCGTAAGAACCATAAAGTATAATCTTCTTTATTTTCCCCTAGATTTGCTTATGTAGTTCTTCTTTTATTATGTTGATGATGCTGTTTGCCATAACTACTGCCCAAAATTTTTTATTAAATATAACCTATTCCTCTAAGAGTTTCTAATGTTTCATGTGGACAGTAAATATAACAGCACTACAGTAATGTGGGTCGTTTACAATCTGACCATAGCGATTTAATTTATGATCAATTTGATTTTGAATTGACTGGAGCTGTACTACTTGGTAAAGATATAGCAGAAATGCAAGCCTCAAACTCTGAATCTTCTTGTAAGCTTTTTAGAAGAAGAAATTAAAAACGAGGACAATTCAAAATTCATTTCGATATGTTGATTGGAACTAGCATAATTTCACAACGCGACAAAATGATTCAGCACAATCAAATCTTCTTAATAATCTAGTTCTTGGTTTAAAATATAAACAGTAGGAACGGGATCAGTCATTTATTGATTATGTTCAGTCTTTAGCATTCCTTGTGTTAAATATAATAATTGAATCATTTAACTGGGTACATTAACACCAACACCGGTGTAGGATTTTATTTCGCAGCAGAAACAGTTATCAGACAAACAATTTGTGGAGAAGGCGGCAGCACCACTTGATGCTGCCATAGAAAATATTACTAAAGATCTTCCGGCTTTAGTTTCCCAAATATTCCCGGAAACATTTCTTTAGCTAATTCTAGGCGGTTATTCTTAATTACTCTTTTTACATCTTCAGATTCTTTCTACATGCAATTACTTCAAAGTAATTTGGTATGTTGAAAAATATTTTACGCATCTCTGTTGCCGCTGAAGAACAGATTTCCTTATGATAACATTCTGAGCTCGTTCCGCCTAATGAGTGAATTCTTTTATTTTCCGGCTACTCCCCTCCTGTTCTCTAATATTGATCCCCTATTAATAATAATAGTCTTACCGGAATCTACTTTTTCCTTTTGCAACAAAATAAAGCAACTATTAAATATGTGATTTTCACAAAGAGACATAAAAAATAAATGTATTTCACGTTTTGTAAATATTTTTCACGTATATTTGACATAAATTATTTTTACGAGACAATATGAGTACTAAGCATTTTGCACAGACAATAAACGTTTTTCACGAAAGAACGACTCCTGAACAGGGAAAATTAGTGGGTTATGGTGCAATAATTGATTCCTTGAAGTTGCCTGTACCCATACCACGACAACTTGCGTTGATTAGTGAAGTACGTAGACAATACGCAAAGGATGGATGGATTGTTTTTACACCTAGACATCAACCTAAAGAAACTCTTTATGATCAGTTAGTTTTTGCGATAAAATATGAAGGCATAAACCTTTTGTTTTTCAAAAAGCTGTTTGAGCGATTAGAACCTACCAACATTGAACAGTGGATAAACAGTGAGCCTCTTAGCCAGTATAGCAGGAAAATATGGTTCTTGTACGAGTGGCTTATGCAAAAAACATTAAAAGTACCTGATTTGAAAGATGGCAATTACATTCCACTTATAGACGAAAAATTACAGTATACTTGCCCCAGAAGTGTTAATTCAAGTCGACATCGAATTAAAAACAATTTACCCGGGACTGCTGATTTTTGTCCTCTCATTCACAAAACAGATAAGCTGGAAAAATATATCATCGAAAACCTTTCCCAAAAAACTGATGCAGTTATCAGTAGTATACACAAAGATATTTTGCTTCGTACATCTTCATTTTTACTGTTGAAAGATTCTAAGGCTTCTTTCAATATAGAAGGCGAATATCCCACTCAAAACAGAGCTGTTCGCTGGGGAAGGGCTATCGGACAGGCTGGTAGTAAATCGCTTAGCAAAGAAGAACTTCTTAGATTACAGCAGATCGTCATAGAAAATAGTCGCTTTATAAAAATGGGTTTTCGAACTGAGGGAGGCTTTGTTGGTGAACATGATCGTCACACGGGTGAACCCATTCCTGAGCACATTACGGCTCGATGGCAAGATGTCGAGAAACTAATAACTGGATTATTAGATGCATCAAAACAAATGACAGAGAATAATTTTCACCCTGTACTAACAGCTGCAATAATAGCTTTTGGTTTTGTTTTTATCCACCCGTTTGCAGATGGCAACGGAAGGTTACATCGGTATTTGATTCACCATTTGCTGGCAGAAATGAAATTCACACCGCAGGGAATTATTTTTCCTGTATCTGCTGCTATCTTAGAGCGGATTGACAATTACAGAAAAGTGTTGGAAAATTACTCTCATCCTCTGCTTGAATTTATTCATTGGAAAAAAGCTTCTGACAATAATATTGAAGTCCTTAACGAGACAATTGACTATTACCAGTATTTTGATGCTACGGTTCAAGCCGAGTTTTTATTTGAGTGTGTGGATTATACAATTAATAAGATAATACCTGAAGAAGTGACTTATCTTCAAAAATATGATGAGATGAAAATCTGGTTAGATGACCGGTTTGAAATGCCTGACAAAATAGTGGCCTTATTGATACGGTTTCTGGAACAGAATAATGGAGAACTTTCAAAAAGAGCAAGAGAAAAAGAATTTGTTAGATTGACAAAAGGAGAAGTGATGGAAATTGAGGATAAATATAAAATGTGTTTTGAAAATTAACGTGTGATTAGCGACATCTGGAATGACCGCTTGACGACAATTTTAATTGACCTTGATCAAACGGCACTGCAACTGAAGAAAGTGATATTGACCTAATGTTAGTCTCCCCATTTTTGATGAAAATACTGATAAGTATGCACTCATTCTATGGCTTTCAACTATAAAAGCCAGCTATAAGATTGAGCCTATAACAGTTGGCTACAAAAGATTTCACAACGATGATAGATATCCCCATCGAAACTGTTAGGCATGAGGGCAATGGAATAGCTGTTTGAAATTTCAAACCAAGTAAAACTTGCATGGCCTCACAATAAACATAGACATTAAAGACAATGGAAAGCTGCCTCAGAAAGGATTCATACGGATATTGATCTCCCTTGATTAGGCAATTTAATACATTTTTTCTCATCTCTTTTGGATCAGGATACGAGGAACAGAACACTCCCTGTATTCAAATATAATAATCGAAACAGTTTTATGGGCACATCAACACCGTCACCAACATAGTGTTTCGTACATGTTATGTTTTGGCGAAAAAAGTTGTCAGAAGAATTATTGTAACAACAAATAAACAGCTGCGACAATACGACTACCATTTTAGAAGGAAGATGGCAGCACCGCTTGGATGCTGCAATTGAAAGGAAGTTAAAGAAGGTCTTCCGGTTTAAGTTTTCCGAATATTTCCGGAAACATTTCTTTAGCTAATTCCAGCCAGTTATCCTTGATTACTTTTTTTACTTCATCGACTTCTTTCTTCATACCGATTATCTCAAAGTAATTTGGTATGTCAAAGAAAATCTTCCTCATCACAGTAGCAGCAGAAGAACAGATTTCCTAATGATAATATTTCGAGCGCGTTCCGCCAATGATCTATTATTCAGCTGACCAACCTTAAATAATATCCTTATTTATTTTATAATACTCATGAAAGATATTTTCTAAAGAAAATTTATCTAGATGACCATTCTCAAGAGCATGATTTACTAAATTCAAATTTCTTATTAGTGGCTTTAGATTTTCTTTTTTACTACGCTCTAACTTCCTCCAGATATCCGGGTATTTCTTCATAAATTCTTTTTCCTTAATCTCGCGGAAAATCTTATCGACTTCTTTTGCCATTTGGATATCATTGATAAGTTCAAAATAATTCGGAATTGGATATGAAATTTTTGCCAACTCTGACGCTGTATCTGCCAAAGATTCATCATAATAATGCTGGCTCGCAGTACTCTGGACAGTGTGACCAAGTAACTTAGCTATAGAGTCACTCCTTACTTCAGCTTTTTTTGCTGCATTGATGAATGTATGTCTAAGGTTATAAGCACGGAATCCCTCCTTTCTAAATCCCAGTTCTTCAAAGTACTTATTAATTATATCCAATGTTGCTCCCTTTGTGATGCGAAATAATGGTTCACCAGGTTTTTGTCTTTTAATCAAGTAACTGAGCATATCAATGCAAAGGGGATGAATAGGAATCGTATACTCTTTATCAACCTTAGTAAACGAAATTAGCATTGTCTTGTTAACGAGGTCTATTCTTAACTCAGTAAGCCCGCTAATTTCAATTGGGCGATTACCTTGATGAAGCATCAATATTATGAATGCCAAAACATGTACATCACCTTTTTCAGCCGCATAGAAAATTAGTTTTTGCACCATTTCAATTGTCAATGGTCTTCCTTTAACTTTGGATTTTTTAGGACGTAGCGCGTCATCTAGTTCTACATTTTGGATCAATTTATGCTTGTTAGCAAATCCAACTATATTGAAAATGTTCCTTACATGTAATGCTTTTGTGTTATAAGAATACTTAGGCTCAGAATATATTTCATTTATCCAATCTGTCATTTTTTTTACATTAATTTCATCAACACATGGCTTTGTTAAATCAATCTTTTCAGCCAGCTTATCATAAGTCTTACGATAATTCCTTCTCGTCCCTTCTTTACATTGCGCTTTGGACGCTAAGTGAAGTTCTAACAAACTTTCAACTGAATTTCTACAGCCAAGACCTTTCATGTTCATTTTTATTTCCTTTTCTTGTTGAGTAGCTACTTGTAACATTTGCTCAATCTTCTCTTTATTCTCTGGTATATCCAGCAATTTTGTACTCTTTGACGTCATTCTACCAGTATGCGGGAGTTTCATGTATATTGAAACTATCTTCTTTTTACCTCTAGGTCTTGCAAAAGCCATATTATCCTCTCCTTTCACATCTTCTAACGATGTTGTTAATTACTTTACGCCTATTTGTCTTGTAGTTCTCAAAAAAATCAAACTTTTGGGGGATGACTGGTTCAACTTCTGTTTTATTCAAAGCTTCTTTGCGCATTTCAAAGTAGACAAGTAATGATTCGCCAGTTACAAATTTGAATTCGCCAATACCTCCTGTACTTATTAGTTTTCCATCTGCAACTGCTTTTAGTAATTCCTTTACTGGAACGCCGAAGTATTTGGAAATCCAATTAATTCTATAATCCTTTCCACAAATAACGTTTTTCATACAGTCCCTTTTCTATTAAATACAATATGGCAAATAAAAAATGGGCAACCACAAATAGTGTTGCAATACTGATCTACATAAAACATTTTATTATTTATAGTCATGCTATCTTCATTGGGAATTATCCATGTGGATTGAATAACTGATGAGGCGGAATTACTACAAACCCAGTAGACAGTTCGAAATGGTTCACTATCAATAGAAAAACTTACAATTGGTGATTGGTCTTTGTTCAATTCGTTAGATCTATCAGTGGACAGACCTACTTTATAACATAAACTTACCATCGTGACTTCCTATAGTAAATAATTTCTAACCTAACCATCTTTATCTTTGCCCGATAAACAGGCGCCTTACTGTATCAATTTACAAACTTTCTTTTACGGCATAAACGCTATTTCTTAAAACTGACAACATGTGGTACTGTTTGTCTTTTCAACTGTGTAGCTGATTTCCCTCTAACTACATCGAGGAGAAAAATTCATTTACCGTATCTGATATCTTGCCATCACAAAACACAAGATTTCTCAAGTTCATTTTTTGTTCCCTACTAAGATTATTTCTTGTAGTCATAATATCAGCGTACACTAAGAGCCGTATATCCACAGCTAAATTCTCTTGCTCTGAATCATTCCAAAATTTACGGCGTATCTCGATTACACCGTTCTCGTCTGGGAATAGCTTATGACTTTTAATTAGGGCATCGGAGTTATTTGTGTATATAATTCCTAAATATGATTTATGCCCATTAATGTAGTTTACCGCGCCAGCTTCACCGCTTATTATTTCATTTTCAGCCCTAATATCTCTCCAGAAGTTTTCATTATCAGAGCTGTATTTCCCTAAAAATAGTTTGGATTTGAGTTGTTCGTTAAATGCGATAAGCCAGCGTTCAAAAAGCTGCTGCCGCTTTATTATCGTCTTTTCTTCTGTAATAAACTCTGATCGAAGAAGCCCTCTATTAACCAAGCTTACTGTAGCTTTTGAGACATTAGCAATCTTTGCGACCCGCCTTACTGGTAAAGAAGCAAAACGGCTATTTGATAAATAAAGAAAAAGTACAGCAGCCCCGGCCGCATTAAATGCCAGATTTGTTTTTTCTCTATAGTCATCTTGCGCAGCCAATTTTTTACCGCTAATGTATATGAGGATTCCGGCGGTGTTGATGTAACAATTTCCGGCTATATCCATAAACTGGATTTTTTGCCGATGTAAGAGTTCAGATAACGAAATGGTTAAATATCTCGTAAATAGTATCACTTCAGAATTAGTGTTCCTTACCTTTGCAAGCGCCCATTCTATGTTTTGAGAAGTAATATGTGGAACTACTACTGTATCGAGGATAATAGATTTGCTATTTACATTCGTAGTACCTTGTAAAATTTCAACCCTCTGATCGCCGGTTTCTTCAACTAGACGACAATTAAGGTTAGTATACTCTGAGAACCTCTTAAGCGCTCCGGTGATTATTTTTTCTTCTAATTTCATACGTTTACGAGTTTAGCGTCCATTCAATTTGCTTGTCTCACACTCTCAGTCGTTCAAAGATAAAAATAAAATGCTCTTCAAAGCAAATATTTTTTCAAGTTTTTTTTACTCTATTGTACTTTTACTATTTCTGAATTTATATTCATGCCCCAAAATCAAAAAAGCCGCTTAATTTTTTTTAAGCGGCTTATCAATTCCTATTTGTTTATTATAAGAAACCTAGGCCCTATCTTACGCCTTATTCATACTCATTCGCCCGCAGTCTGAGGATTACTGTCCATCACTAACCAACTTCATTAAGCTTCCATACTCGCTTATAACTTTGTTCCTCCTTGTACTTGGCGCCTCTAATTTCCATATCAATTTCTTGCAATTTAATTACTATTGCAAACTTTTCCTCATATGAGATCGCTGCACGTTCTTTATGAAAAGCTTTTTTTGAAGATTCTAAATTGAGGATAATATTTTCACTCATAAATATTTCTCCTTGAATTCATCGAATTTCGCTTTCAAATTAAACTTGTTCAGAATTTGACTGAAAAGTTGAACATCATAGTCTACATCTTCGAAAAATTTTGTCAATCTAGTTTTATCAATAGACCGATATGTTTGAAGCATAATTGCCATTAAATATTCCGCACGGATTATCCTTGTTTTAATACTGAAAAGTTCAACTTCATTTGCATTATCTATTGCTTCATTTAACAATTCATTATATGCAGGTAAAAATTGAACGGGAATACCCTCTATTAATATATGCTCTTTATTTTCTTCAAATTTTTCTTTTTTAGCCCAAGCATAAATTTCTTTCAACGGTTCCAACAATTCTACTTCTACATTTAATTGAAGCATAATGTCTAGGTCATAAGTAGTACCAGCCTCTATATAATAGAATTGCCCCATTCCTCCACCAATTGCATAGTTTTTGATGATACCTAAACTTACAAGTTCATTTATTTTTTCTAATGTTTTTTTCATTCAATTTATTACTATTTCTTTCAGCGTAATTTATTCTAAACAAATTCGTTTAGCAACACCCACATCTATCACATACTTAATTACTTTATTTACACTGCAACCTTTTTGCGGGGCAACTTTTCTGAGTTTATCTCTGATCTTTTCCCTGGAAGAAGAAAAGTTGACCATGTTATGCTTTAAAAACATTCTCTCCTTTAATCCCATTCCTACCAGAAAGCTTTTATAATCTTTTTCTTCGGTAGCTAAAAATCTTGCTGTGCTTTAAATCTTTCCTTACCTTAAAATTATTGCATCTTTTTTCCGGCATTAAAAAATTTGCGTGTAAAGAATGAGTGAATCCGATGATCAGCAGAAATTTCTGTTTGACTCCGCTTTTCTCTTTCATTAATAAAAAGCGGAGGAGTTTAATTTCTGCCATCGATGAACGAAATTCTTAGCAAATTTTTTTAAGCCTTGATCTTTCGGTTCCTTTCTATCAAGAGAAAGGAACAAGAAATTATTTTTCCTTCGCGGAACGAAGTGAAGATTTAGCAATTATTTTTAAGTGCAGTTTCTTTTGGTTCTTTTCTTACATTAAGAAAAGAACAAAGAATTCATTAAGTCTTGTCTGGAGTTTACCCCGCAGTTTTTTTGCGGGGGAGTTTATTTTTCATAACGTAACAAAGTGTTATTTCCAAAATTCTTTTTAAACACAACCTTCTGTCGCCTGTCCCGCAGTATTATTGCGGGGAACCTTTTCGGAGTTTATCCCGCATCTTTTGGCGGGAAGAAGAAAAGTTGAACATGCTATGCTTTAAAAATCGTCTCTTTCTTTATGGAATGCCTTTCAAACGCATTCCTCGTATCCACAATAATCTTTGCGTTCTCCGCAATGAGCTTATAATCAAAATTATCATGATCGGTAGACAACACTATCAAATCATATCCTTTTATATTTTCACTTGTTAGTTCAACCGATTCCTTTTCGTAGTTGTATTTCCGTGTCGGCGGCAGTTTAGGAACATAAGTATCACTATAATTTACCGTTGCACCTTTACTCTCAAATATTTCAATTAGTTTAAGTGAAGGCGATTCCCTCATATCGTCAATATTTTTCTTATAAGAAGCACCTAATATTAGAACTCTACTTCCGTTTATTGTCTTGCCTTTTTCGTTTAACGCTTCCAAAGATTTTTCTACTACATAATATGGCTGGTAAGTATTTATCTCTCCGGCTAGTTCAATGAACTTAGTATTGATATCATATTCACGCGCTTTCCAAGTTAGGTAAAACGGATCAATTGGAATACAATGCCCGCCTAAGCCCGGACCCGGATAAAATGCTTGAAAACCAAAAGGCTTTGTCTTTGCCGCTTCAATAACTTCCCATACATCAATATCCATTCTATCGAAAACCATCTTCAATTCATTGACCAGAGCAATGTTTATTGAACGGTATATGTTTTCTAACAGCTTTGTTGCTTCAGCAGCTCTTGGAGAAGAAACCGGAACGGTCTTCACTATAACTAAATCATATAATTTGCAAGCGATTTCAAGACAAGCCGACGTAACACCACCAACAACTTTCGGTATCGTAGATGTAGAATAATTTGGATTATTCGGATCTTCCCTCTCCGGACTGAAAGCCAAAAAGAAATCTACTCCGACCTTGTATCTTGTACCTTGTACCTTTTCACCCGCTCCTTCAAACATCGGAAGTAAAATCTCTTCAGTTGTTCCCGGATACGTTGACGATTCCAAAGTAATTATTTGACCCGATCTAATATACTTGGCTACCATCTTCCCGGAGTTTTCAATAAAGCTTAAATCCGGTTCCCTATGATGATCAAGCGGAGTCGGTACACAAATAATAATAGCATCGCATTCTGTTAATTTTGAAAAATCACTCGTCGCCTCAAATTTTTTACTTATCACTGATTTCTTAATTCTGTCTTCTGAAATGTGTTTAATGTAACTCCTCCCCTCCATCAAAATAGGTATCTTTCTCTCGTCAATATCAAAACCAATTGTGCTAATTCCTTTGTTGGCATATTCCAATGCTAATGGCAACCCAACGTAACCTAATCCTATAATACCGACTACAGCGGTTTTGCTTTCAATTTTTTGCAACAATTGTTCTTTTTGATTCATTGTACCCTCATAAATTAATAATTGAACTTATTGATGTTCATATTGTTATTGAATTTTGACTGAAGCTAAAATCATGATTCTTTACTGCCCGGGAAAGTATAACTTTAATTTTTAATGTGCTTCACAATATTATATTTTTAAATGCTGGTGAGAGAGTTTTCTTTTCCATATAAAATATCTTCGGCTATAATGCTCAAATCATTTTCAATTTTAACATAGTCCGGCTTCACAATCCATTTAATCAATTGTAATTGAGAAATAGGAAAAGATTTAAGAATATTAAATATAACATCTGGCTCAACACCCGCTTCTTTACTCTTCGCTTCATTTACTATTGATTTCCAATTAAATTTTTTATGACAAGATATTATCCAAATATCAGCTATATCTTTTGGTTCAAACCGGAAAAGCGCCGTAAGTTTATTTGATAGGATGTTTTGCCAACCGTCAATTATTCCAAGTTGTTGATTAGTTTCAAAACCGCCATAATGCTGAGCTATATCATTAACAAAATCAATTTTTAATCTAATTTCCGGCTTCAACGCACTATATACAAAGATCTGAGAATAATTTTCAAATCTCTTTATAGTTTCCTTTTCTATAAGAAATGCTTTTTGTTGATCTGCCTTACCTAATGAAATCAATACCGTATCAAGCAACTCCCGAAATTTGCCATATGAATTCACAAACAAATATAGATCATCCGAATAACGATGACTAAAGTAATGTCTACTTAATGCTGTACCACCGGTTAGAAAAAAGGGTGTGTTTAATTTTTGAATAATATTCAGCACCCCATCCTGTAAAGGATATAGGCTCTCCTGATAATACCTTTCGTAAGTATTCATATTTTTCTCTTAATTCCACAAATCGAATTTTCGAAATTGTTTCTTGAGTTAGATAATTCTTTATGGAAGAAGTGCCCAATATTTCCAAAAGATCGTACCAAGAGAGCCGTTCCAGCATCCGGTTTAAGATAAATTTCAACTCATAATCATCAATTAACTGTAGATCACATTCTACAATTTTGTTAAGCGGCAGCAGTTCAACATTATAGTCCCAAAAAATATTTTTTAGTTTTTGATATTTCTCGTGAGATGTAATTATTTCTTTCACTTTAATTTTTGTTAATAATCTCTTATAGTTGCTCTCTTCAAACCAGCACTAATGGGTAGTTATGCCATAAAAATAACATAATTCTTTGCGGACTTTACGTTTTCTGGTATGCTATTCCTTTGGAATTTGTGTTATCTAGTTAAGCTATTACAAAAGATATTGTATTTTTTGTACTGATCTTTAATTAGTTAACATGTTTTTAGTTTCTTACAGCCCTGGAAAGTATAATTTTAATCATTGATGTATAACTTACATCGTTTTGAGAAGAAAGTGCTTTTACACGATTCAATAATTCTGTGGGAAGTCTTAGACTAATAACTTTTGAAGGAGATTCTTCGGGTAAATCAATTCCAATGTCCTTTAATTTCATAGGCTTGTTTTTGTCTATAAATGCAGTTGTTTCTTTCTTATCATAAATTGTTATTTCATTTTTTGGATTTTTCATAAATATCTCTTTCTTTTACTGAAGCTGATCTACAGCTGATAATTCTAATTTTTTGATTCCGTATTGTAAATGCACACATTAAAATTTTCTTATTTGTGCTCTTTCCATAGCCGATCCATCTCATCTCTTTTTCTGTCGAGTGAACTTCATCCTTAAAAAGTACCAGGTCTTTATCGAAGAACAAACTTTCAGCTTCAAGTCTGCTAATACCATGTTTGGCTTCATTCTTTTGAATATTCCATTGATCCCAATCAAATTTCAGAATCATCTAATCTGCTCACTTTTCTAAGTGTAAATGTAGTGAGATTTACTACAACAAGAAAGATAGACCAGTAACTGATATGACGCTGATTTTGAACTTGCTCATTTAATGACCCCTCAAATCTCTATCTCTCCTGACAAAACACATAGTCCTTCCATCTCCAATATCACGCGAATATAATTTCCAATTGTTTCCCAAATATTTTTTATCAATCTTATTAATCCAATATTCCCATTCAATAAGCACTTCAATATTTCGTAATTCTATATACTTCTCGATACCTATATCTCGAGCGTATCGTAATGCATCTTGATCAATTTTGCCATCAAGGTTATAAACATTTTCACAATAATACCCGGTCACCCCGCTTTGCCAAGTTCCAATAACTGTATTAGCTTGAAAGTTTCTTTTTATAAAATCAATTCGAATTGAATCCGAATTCCCAAGTTTACCTGAATGAAAATATAAAGAGGATTGTGTTGCATAAATAACTACAACTAGTGCAATAAAACCGAATCTCTTTGCCAGACCATACTTTTCGAGAACCAAATAAATCACATATGCTTGAAACGGAAGAGTGATAACAAACAAAGGTGAAAAATATCGTATAAAGAAATGAGGAGCATTCGAATAAATAAGATATACAAATGGTAAAGAAATTAGACTTGCACCCCAAATTAGAATCACCGCTTGCTCGAATGACGCTTTCAAGTTTGTTAAATAATTACGGCAATACCACCCTATTCCAATCGAGAATAGCGGCGCGATAACCATAATAAAAAGAATTCTTTTGTTTCCTGAGTAAACAAATGGGACAAAAGGTTGAATAAATGATTGTATAAATATCAAAATACCATCATAATTAATGCTCGAGAACAGATGCGTTTGAGAATCTATTGAAGACTGAATTATACTTGTTGTACTCAAGTAGGAAAATAGGATCCAGGAAGCGCCAGCTATTATTGGAAAGGTCACTAGAGTTATGGCTTTTTTGATACCGATCTTCTTAATAAAAAGAAGTCCGGAGATTTGGATTAACATTATCCAGGCAAAATCCAATCTAGCTAAAAATGCTAAGCTAAATACTAAACCTAAAATCAGCGTTTGTTTTGTTATTTGATTGTTTTCATAATTATAAGACATGGATTTATAAAATAGGTATAGCATTAGTAATAGATACAGTCCGGTTTCCAAACCATTTATGATGTGAATGTAAATTTGAAAATTAAATGCCACCAACAGAAATGTAATTATTTTTAAAAAGTTAGTGTCTTTAATCTTAAACATTTTTTTGCAGAGGTCATACAGCATAATCCAAATAGTGAAAGTCAAAATAATTGAGTAGTACATGACAAGTTTTACAAAACCAATTTTTCCAATATTTAGTAGTTGGGCTATCTTGGCGATTAAAGCATAGATAATTGTAGCTAACGGTTGAACACCTGTAGTAGGAACGTTATAATTATAAACAAATCCTTTTCCGCTAGCTATATTCCAAGCTACCGTTAACATGTAATGCCCATCTTCTGTAATTGGTTTATCGGCTAGAAATGGAAAAATATTTTGTGTCGAAATCTTGTCAGGAAATTCAGTATGCGAGTATTCAATTAGAATTACTTGATAAACAAAAAATGCAGCAATCAAGAAAATTAAAATCGGATTTGTTCTAATGAATGTTTTCATTTTACTATATCAAATAATCTAGCTAAGAATAACAAGTAAAGCGGCAACAAAACACTCCCCACCCCGATTCCCCAGGCTTCAAACTGCGAATGGACTATCATTGCTATAATAATAGCAATCAAAAACTTTTTCTCACTTCTTAAGCTTGACATACCGAGCTGATCTGCGGTGAGCGAAGTCTGCGGTGAGTTTAATCGAACCGCCGAACCAGTCGAGGGACCCTCACCAACTTTCATCCCTCTCACTTTTGACATTTCACCTTTCTCGCCTGCACTGAGCGAAGCCGAACCAGTTGAAGCGCCTGTCACACTGAGCGGAGTCGAAGTGTCTTCCTTCTTACTTCTTACGGCTTTAAAAAACAGTATCCCAACCGGCAAATAAAACAATACCAGCCCTATAAAACCGGCTTCTTCAATTAATCCTAAAACTGTACTTCCTTTCTCACGAATGAAAATCCCATCAACCTCATTTCCGGGGACTCCCTTTATTATACCTGGTTCGCTAACCCCATAACCCATACCGATTAATCCACCATTTTTTGCGGCGCTCAGACTAGCCTTATACATAACCGAGCGTGACCCTAAAATATTATCAGACCCCTTATAAATAGTGTAGTTAATAAATTTGTTTGTGAGCTCTACTCTTGAAAAAATCAAAAGAACAATGATTAATAATGTAATTAGTCCGACTGTTTTTTTTGTACCTGCTGTAAACATCCCAAATACGATCAAGAATATAATGTAAGCAAGAATTGCACTTCGCGAAAATGATAGGATCAACAAAAAAAGTGCTGCTATATTCAAACCGACTGAAAACCAGAGAACTCTATTCGTTACTCCCTTTTCGTAATACAAATTATATAATCTATAAGTCATGATTGATGTAAAAAAGTACATCAGGCTTCCTAACATGTTCTGATGCGTAGTAAATCCTTTCAATCCTAAACCGTTGCCGCCGCTCCAGTAATCTGTCGGAAATCCAGCTATAAGAGACAAAATTGAAATCGCAATTACAATTATTGCTGCTGGAAGAAAAACTTTTTCAAGAGCATTTACATTATTGGGTATCAAGTTAGAAATTGATTCCATTCCTATAACAAGAAAAATAAAATAAATGGACCGCTTAAAAGTTATTTCCGGATGAACCGACCAAAAGGAAGAAAGTAAAATCCATAGAATGAATGGCAAAAAGTAAATCGTAAAACCTAATTTGCTATTACTTTTTCCACTTACGATAGCTTCACTTAAAATATTTACAAGTAAAATGGGAATGATTAAATAGTAGATAGGGTTTACAAACTCAAATCCCTTCACCACAATAAGTAAGATTACAATTGCGGTTATTGCAATTCCAAAGTTCTGTTTATAAATTTTAATTTTTTGAAAAAGTCTGATGCTCATCAACAGAATAATCTCCTTCATTTCGAATATTTGGTATTAGCATTATTTCATTCCGTTTTTAATTTTTCCCAGAATCAAACCCGCCTCAATTTGACTAACAAGTCGAAGCGGGTATCCGCCATCATACTTCTCTTCTTCTGTTTTTCGTACTCCGTTATATCTAAAGGTGCAGATCAGCGGTTAATGTGTTGCAATTACTCTCTAATTTTCAGATTTAAGTACTGCCCCATCAGTTCAAAATCTTTATCCCTGTGTAATAATTCTAAGTCGTTTTCAATACAGAATGTTCCAATAATTAAATCAACTGTCTTTCCAATGGTTATTCCCTTTGTTCTTAGATATCTGAAATTTTCAGCACTCTTTATGGCTAGTTCTTCGCTACAAATACTAAAACAGGGAAATGACTGCATTACTTCTTTCGCAATTTTATAATCTTTATCATTTCTGAATCCTTGTAAAACCTCTGCTAATATATAATCTCCAGTTATTACTAATTCATTACCGAGCAAAGCATTTAATTCATCTGTGTGCCAATTATTTATTCCGTTGAAATAATCAATGAATACTGAAGAATCTACTAGAATCATTTTGTAGTTCTCATTTCATTAAGATTACCATCCCATTTTAATTTACCGCGTAATTTCTTGAGTCTACTCTGCTTTTTTACTTGCACAAGTAGTTTTAAAGCTTCCTCTACAACATCTTTCTTTGTTGAAAGACCAGAAGTTTTAAGAGCGGCATTCATCAACTTATCGTCAATTGCAATATTTGTTCTCATTTGTATTTCCTTTTGATGTGTATTGTTCGTTGTTATTATACACATTCCGATTCTGTTAATCAACCATTATCATTAAATAGCACTTCACCATTCACTCCTTACTTTTTCCAAAGCTTTTTTGCTTAGCCATGATCCTCAGGAGTCCTTTTTACCATCGGCATACCTTTCTCTTCTTCCGTTTCGTACTCATGATCTTAATCTTGATCTGTTCTTCATTTCCCATTCCCCCGAAGTGGTATTCATTATCCAGTATCAAGCTCGCCTCAATTTGACTAACAAGTCGAAGCGGGTATCCAGTATCTTTGATCTCTTCTTAAGTTTCGTACTCATGATCTTGATCCTCGCCTCGCTTCACTTTGTTCAGCAAGTCGAAGCGGGTTAATCTTGATCTGTTCTTCATTCCCGTTTTATCACTAAGGTACTTATGAACTTATGCACTGAGATATTTTTTTCACCTTTCACCTTTTTCGTTTTTCGTCTCTCGTCTTATCACTCAGTTACTTTTTTCGCCTCTTACTCTCACCACCACAGCTATCTTAATAATCAATAGCACAGCTAGTACAGAGAAATTATAAAAAAGCAATCTTGTGTAATGGACATACAATTCTTCCCTTATTAAAGCATAGAGTATCACAAATACCGCCGCTGCAATAACATATAGGACAGCTATCTTTTTCGGGAACGACTTGTCCTTTTGTTTGAATAAATATCCGTTTAACGGGAAATGAACTATCGCATAAATCGAGTAACCAATCAACATCATTAATGTTATTGACCGCACCATCTCTTTCGAAACTGATTGAGGAAGAATCGAGTCTGAGATATTGATAGTTGTAAATACTGCTATTGCATAAATGCTAATCAGCGCTATATTCAACAATCCATTTACTAAAACCAATTTTTTCGTAACTTCTTTTCTTTCAGCATAGATCATCTTTTCAAAAATATTGCCTATATAGAAAAGTGGTGCAGTCAATCCCCATGCGAATGTGTATGAATTAGCGGTGATATTTTCAAAATTGTGATTAACAATAAATTTATCTGCAGCTAATAAGAATGGTACAATGGAATTAATAACAAATGAACTAAAGCCAATCGAGTAGATATCTTTTAAGTTTTTTCCATCAAATTGCTCACGCTCATTCCTAAATTGGAATACCCAGACAGTTATAAAATATAAAGCCGCTCCAAGTGTTAGACCTATAATCAATCCATTTTCAGAAAACATTCTCCCTAGTACAATTGCAATAAATAAGAAAGTAGCATTTAATAGGTTAGTTAGTAAATAAATAAACGTCTTCCCCGTATAGAGAATTCTGAAGTTAACCACATTAGCCGCTGTAACAAAAAAGCTGTAGCTGGCTATTGCAATAAACTCATATAGGTTGAGTTCTTCAATTACTACGAAATACAAAACTATACTGGTTATCACGACATTCGTTAAAATTGATCCGGTAAGTAGAGAATATTTCGTTTTTGTGTAGCTTATTGCAAATTCAAAGCCAAAAGAACTCCATAGTATTAGCATTGTTGCCGTATAATAATACTTATTAAAAAAGAAGTAGTTCTCCTTAGAAAGTAGGTAAGCGGCTAACAGAATAGGCATCCGGGGAAGTACTAATGTTAGCCCGAGTGTTATAATTTGCTTTATAGATTCTTTGGTTATCAAGCTGATAAACTCTAAAGATTATTTCTTAAGTATAAAACAAATCCCGCGCAGCGGGATTATGAAATGCTTAAAATGGTAATAATAATAATTGACCTTGCACACCTCCCCCTTTTAATCCCACGCCTCTCAAACACATTTTATTAATTTTTGTTTAATTCTCAGACCTTCAATTCTTGATGGAATTTTTTGTATAAATGAGAAATACGATTGGAATGGTTTATTCGGACTATCTCAAAATTTTCGCCAGAAATGGTTGGTGTGTATTCAGTATTACAGAACAAATAAACTCTTGTGCCTGTCGAATGGTAACTTGCTATTTGCTCTATTAATCCATCATTAAGAGCCTCAGCTCCATCGGAACTTATATTGCTAGAGTCAATCGCAATCTGCAATTTTTTCCATGAGGTTTTTCCTATAAAATTAGTTGCTTAAATTATTTTCTAATATTCGTTCAAAAAAAACGAATAAGAATGACTTCCGTCAGACAATTACTAATCGAAAAGAAGATGAACAACTATTGCATTTTAATCTCATTTCATCTTTTTCCTTTCTATCCTTCTCGTATTTGTCATAATTTCTCTAATTAATAATTTGTAAGATCCAGTCATTTCCATTTATATCTTTTCTTCATTTCAACCATTTCACTGTTCAACTTCCAGATATCCCTCAGTAGCAGTTTCAACCAATTTTTGATCAAGCTTAAAAATACGTTCCATAAGCAGCCATTTTTCATTTGCTGAAGAATCCGTGGATGTCTTTTGAAACTGTGAAACAAAGGCTTCCCATTCTTTTTGTCTGGATAGATTTCCCAACTTAGTCATCGCTTCATCATGATTAAAAGTTTCTGCTGTATCCATTATCATAAACAAAGTAGTGTTATGCAAATATATTTCCATATCAATAATCCCAACTTCTTTTATGCCATCGGTAATTTCCTTCCAAACATTTCCCATCGAATGCACTTTAACATACTCTTCAATTAATTTTGGGTCATTCTTAAGTTGTAAGGTCTTACAATACCTTTTTTTGCTTGTCATTTCATTCCTCTTAGTTGCTTATTGCAGCTCTCCTAATTTTAATTTGCATAGCGCCTTCAACCGGTTTATCACAAACAAGGATTAGATAACCTCCTCCACCTGCTCCGGATAATTTCCAGCCAAATGCGTTGCCTTTATACTTCTGTATCGTTTTCAAAATAAAATCATCTACCATGTTGGGAAACATAGCAATTTGGGCTTCAAATGATTCACGGAAATATTTCCCAAACTTTTCTATATCCATACCAAGAATTGCATCCCAACATTTATCTGCTGCAAAGGCTAACTTCTGAGCAGAACTTGCATCAATTTTAATGTTGTCCAGCACATCATATTTCATGTCCCGTGGTTCAAGAGTAACTAAATAAAGATGACTCTCAATCCAACTAAGTATTGATTCATCGTTGACTTTCATTATTAACTTTGGCCAGTATCCTCCGTTATAATCTAGCCGGTTTAAGCCCGGCACTACAATTCCAATTGAATCTTGAGAACCCGCAACAATGTTTGTCCCTGGCGGATTTTCAAAACTGAATAATACCTTGGCTAAATGTTCCTTATCCCCGGCAGGTATATCGGATTGCCAAAGTTTTATCGCGTGCCTTCTTGTACTGGAAGCCATTCCACTTCTTTCATTAAACTCAATTGTTGGTTCAATCGAAATAGTTAGTACAGGACCGGGGGCATATTTTCCAACATAAGGTTGATCTAACCATCCTCCAGCAAGATCAATTCTAAATGGTATTTTGCATTCCTGGCGTATAGTAGTTGTTGATCTTATTGGAAGATTTGCATGCGGAATTCTTTTTAGTACTTTATATTCAATTCCAGTGTTTTTGCACAGTTCTTCTTTTGTAAGTGTATTACCATCTTCATTAACAATAAATATATCTGGATTCAATTTCATAATTTCTTGTGTAAAATCCATTAATCCACTGCCCGAGTTAATCCAAACTTCTTTTACAGATTTTAGTGATTCAAGAATATACTTCCTTTCATTCTGATTGTTTACCGGGTACCTTCCTTTCAATCCATAAACTGTTTCATCGGCACCTAATCCAACATAAACATCTCCATGCTTTGATGCTTCATTCAGAAAAGCAATATGCCCGCTATGCAGCATATCAAAGCAACCGGATACAAATACTTTCTTCTTTCCCATAGGCTTCCATTTTATTTAGAATAGTTTAACCTGTCAGTTTCTATTTATTAAGACTATAACAAATCAAATGATATGATGTCACCAATTACACAAAAACCGCACACGCGGTTTTTCTGATTCTCAATGTATTCCCATAATATTCATAAATAATTTAGATATTGAGCTTTGTTGCTTTCTTACTTTGTCACGGACACACCGACTTTTTGGTGCAGTCATGCTCATTGGAGTTTTTTGAACCTTCGCCTCAACTGCTTATTCCTACTCAACTTCTCAACCCTTAAACTCCACCTTGGCGGATCAGTTTTTTTTCTACTCAACCCTTCAACAATTCACTATTTACTGTTCCCTATTCACTTTTTGTTGTTTATTGTTCACCGTTTACTTTTTTTCTCAACCTTTCAACGATTCAACTCATCAACATTTTTCCCCCTTCACTATTTACTATTCACAGTTTACAATTCACCATTCACTCTATTCTCGACAAACCACTCATACGCTTTCCTAATTCCCTCTTCCAGACTAGTAGAATACTTCCACCCCAGTTCATTCAACAAAGAAACATCCATAAGTTTACGCGGAGTGCCATCTGGCTTAGTTGTATCAAAAACGATCTCCCCGTCATAACCCACAATCTTCTTAATTAGCTCGGCTACTTCTTTAATAGTAACATCTTCACCACTACCAATATTAATATGTGTAATTCCTTTATCGTATATATCCTTCGCATCTATTTTATTCATTAAAAAATAAATCGCATCAGCTAGATCTTCAACATACAAAAATTCTCTTTTAGGTGTTCCAGTTCCCCACACAACTACTGACTGTTGCCTATTGACCATTGACTGCTTTGTTGCTTCATGAAACTTCCTAATTAACGCCGGTAGAACGTGTGATGAATTCAAATCATAATTATCAAATGGTCCATAAAGGTTAGTTGGCATTACAGAATAAAAATTAGAACCATATTGTTTATAATAACTCTCACATAATTTGATACCGGCAATTTTCGCAATTGCATAAGGTTCATTTGTATATTCTAAATATCCGCTAAGAAGTGATTCTTCTTTAAGAGGTTGAGGCGCGAGTTTCGGATAGATACATGAACTACCTAAGAACAATAACTTTTCAACATTATTTTGATGAGCTGCATGAATTAGATTTGATTCAATCATTAAGTTATCATATAAGAACTCTGCACGGTAAGTATTATTAGCTAAAATTCCACCAACCTTGGCAGCAGCTACGATTACATAATCCGGTTTTTCTAATTCGAAAAATTCGGTTACAGCAAACTGATTCCGAAGATCCAGTTCATCAACAGTCCTTGTGACGAAGTTATCAAATCCTTCCGCTTCAAATTTTCTTTGAATAGCAGAACCAACCATCCCCTTGTGCCCAGCAATGTATAGTTTCTTATTTTTATCCAGCATGTTGGAGCCAGTTTAATTGTTGAAATGTTGAATCGTTTATTTGTTGAATCAAATAAAGATTATTTGTTTAGTTGCGAATTTCTTAAAGCATTCAATTGGTTAGCTATGCTCGAAATTTTTATTTTCAACTCAGTGAATATCTCATGTGAGATATAGTTTAAATCAGTTGAGATATATAGTTGATTTAGAACTTCCATTAGACTGCTGTATGCCAAATTTGTAAAATGAGCTTGATCTTTTGAAGAAGTTCTTGATGATCCTTCGGCTAAATTTGAAGCTACTGATATAACTGCTCTTCTTAATTGATCAGTTAAACAATAGCGTTCTTCTTTCGGGAAAGTATTCGTAATTTTATAAATATCCAGAATCAATTCCCTTGAATTCTGCCATACATTTAATTTTTCAAACGCGAATTGATATTCCATTTCAACTCCTCAACCTTTCAACAAATCAACTCCGCCGTCGGCGGATCAACCTCTTTCCCTTATTCAACCCTTCAACCCATAAACGATTCAACTTTTTTTTTCCTACTCAACCTATCAACAAATAAACCCTTCAACCTTCTAATACCCTCTACTCCCCACTTTCTCCAAATCCGCTCTAATCATAATCTTCACCAATTCTTCAAACTTCACTTTCGGCTCCCATCCAAGTTCATTTTTTGCTTTTGTAGCATCCCCAATTAATAAGTCCACTTCGGTTGGTCTATAATACTTTGGATCAATCTCAATAACCACATCCCCTTTTTTAAGAGCTTTGTTTTTTACTGTTTTACTATTCTCAATTCTAAATTCTAAATTCTCAATTTCCTTCACAATTCCACTTTCTTTCTCCCCACTTCCACTCCACTCAATCTCAATTCCCAACTCCCCAAAGGTTAACTCACAAAACTCGCGTATAGTATGCGTCTCTCCGGTTGCAAGCACATAATCCTCAGCCTTTTCTTGTTGCAGCATTCGCCACATTCCTTCACAATACTCCGGCGCATAGCCCCAATCCCGTTTAGAATCCATATTGCCTAAAGTTATTTTACTTTGATAACCAAGAAATATTCTTGCAGCGGCGCGGGTAATTTTTCTTGTTACAAATGTTTCTCCTCTTCTTGGAGATTCATGATTAAATAGAATACCATTGCACGCAAATATGTTATATGCTTCTCTATAATTTTTCACAATCCAGTAACCGTATAGTTTGGCTACACCGTAAGGAGATCTTGGATAAAATGGAGTAGTTTCTCTTTGAGGTATTTCTTGAACTTTACCAAAAAGTTCAGAGGTTGAAGCTTGATAAAATTTAGTCTCTTTTCCCAAACCAACTTCCCTAATAGCATCAAGAAACCTGAGCGTCCCAAGAGCGTCAACTTGCGCAGTGTAGTCTGGTATTTCAAAAGAAACTTTTACATGGCTTTGAGCTGCAAGATTATATATTTCATCTGGACCAATTGCATCTAAAAGCCTATTCAAGTTGCTTGTGTCTACAAGATCACCATGATGCAAATAAAGTCGGTTATCATGTATTTGGGGATTATTAAAAAGATGGTCAATTCGCCCTGTATTAAAGGAACTGCTTCTTCTGATTATTCCATGTACTTCATATCCTTTTTCTAGCAGTATTTCTGTTAAATAACTACCGTCTTGACCCGTAATTCCTGTTATTAATGCTTTTTTCATTTTTTCCTCAACTACTCACTATTTACTGTTAACCATTCACTTGTTACTCTGTTACCTTGTTACTTTGTCACTCACTTCCCAACTTTTCAACCTTTCAACTTCCCTCTCCATTTCAACAAATAAACACATCAACTCATCAACATTTTCCCTCTTCACCGTTTACCGTTCACTTTTTACTATTTTTCTCAACAAATAAACACATAAACTTTTCAACAATTCAACAGGCTCTCAACTTCATCATCTTTTCATCTTCACTCAAATTAATCCAAAATTCGTTACAGAGAGAAATTGATACTTACATTCCCGCTAAAACTATCCATTCCTTGCAATCCCCCCATAACTGAAAGAAAACAAAATAGTTTCATCCTAATACCTGCATTCCATCTTTCCGCATCATTCTCAACCATAATTTCAATAATATTTACTTGGTTACCATACCGTATTAAAAGACCGCCAAATGTTCCAATAAACTGATGATCCGCTGCTTTAATCCAGTCAAAGCCTTGACCAACCGTAAGACTGAAAAGAAAATTAGTACCCTCGAAATAAAAACTCTTTGTACCAACAAGGTAGGTTGAATTAAAATGATTTGCATCTTCCAATCCGCTTATTGGATTATGTAATCCTAATGCTATTGCAGGTATGAATTTGGACTCAGATAAAAACCTAATTTTTAATGAAGCTACTCTATCAATATTGTGTTGACTACCCGTATATTTAAGTTGTCGGGTAAATCGTCCTGATAACTCAACATTTGGAATGAATCCGAATGTTAGGAAAAGTGCGGCAACATCTTTTTGCATACCGGTATATTTTAAGTATTTTTTGTTAATAAATGAGGAACCTACATTAATCTGCCCATCCTCGATAATATTCGCACTTGGTATATTAAAATATCCCGTCATTCCGGTTAGCGATTGGCCGTTAATAAACTCTGAAATGAATAAAATAAAACATAAAACAAATATATTTTTTCTCAAGACGCCATTTCCTAAGATTAACTTTGACAGATATTTTATTTTCGAATTATTCTTTGCCTTAATATACTTTACAAATATCATTCTTGCATCAATCTCAAATTATACAACTCCCATCCTCATCGTAAAAACTATTTCCTCATCAACATTAGCATTTACATTCTTTTTTCTGCAGAAACACATTTACAAACATGAGCTTCAATTTTCTAGAATAACACGGTCAAGGTTCTCACTCATTTTACTAACTCTCTTTACTGTCTCTTTCGTATCCTTACTAATTGGGAATTGTAATCTGCTCGGACTCCAAAAATTCTACCTCATAACGGTTCAATTAATCCCAATAATTATTATAACAAAACTTTCACTTTTAACTTGGAATGAACAAAGAACTTATGCATTTATCTATTCGGTATTACTTATTGGTTTTACTGCATCAGTTATCGCAATAGTATTAAAACCATTTAATCCGTTTGTTGCGTACCATTTTTCGCTTAACCGCTGGAGCCATGTTGTATTTGGTAGATTTTTGGTTATTCCAACGGTATTATCACTTTTCCTTCTTTATAAAAGTATTTCCACAAAGACTACTATCGTCAATTATTTCATGGTATTACTTTTTTGCTTTACTCTTATTTCGTCTGGCTTCCGCGCCGGTGCAGCAGCAATTTATCTCTTTTTAATTTTGTGTCTTATCTACAATTCCTTAAATCAAAAATCCAAATTCCTAAATCCCAAATCTCTTCTTCTCATCACATTAATAATTGGACTTCCACTTCTAATTTTACTTTTTCAACCTACCAATTTTGTAAATAGAATCTCTAGTCTTGAGCAAATTGCGGTAGGTTCCTCTATTGAAGATGGTAGCATTACTTCTAGAATCACTGCTTACAAAACTGCTTGGCTCGGTGGGTGGGGTAAACCTCTCTTGGGGCATGGTTTAGGAACTTTTCAATTTGCTAACGGTGAGTTGACACGATCTCTTAAATACCCCCATAATATATTTTTAGAATTCTTCTACGAAATGGGTCTCATCGGTCTAATATTCTTCATCTTACTCTTACTCTTAATCTTCAACTCAATAAAGAAGTATGGTTTCTGGCTAATTTCTCTTTATTGTATTTTTCTGTGGTTAAGCCTCTTCTCCAAAGATATTCCTTCAAATGTTCTGCTTTTCACAGGTTTAGCTTTTATAGATTTTAGTAAACAGAATTTTTCTAGTTATTTACTTCGAGCTCGTTTAAAAACAATATTATACAAAGCTCCGAAAAGATACTTAATCTGAGTTGAAAAAGGTTTTACAGAATATCTTTCCAAATAATTTCTTTCTGATTCAACCAATTTATCAAAAGATTTTGGTAAATCGTAATAATATGGTGGTATTAAACCCGGTCGATATTTTTTCCTCTCATTTCGAAAATCTTCTGGATACATTTCAAATTTATGAACAGATAATGGTCTTACTCCAACTAATGATAAGTCACCTTTTATTAAATTAACAATCATCGGCAACTCATCAATCCAAAATCTTCTTAAAACTTTACCCCAACTAGTAACCCTAAAATCATTATCAACTTTATCTCCACTGGTAGACCCAATTTTTTCAAATATAAATTTTTGAATGAACTCTGAATAAGGGGACATTGTCCGAAATTTATATACATAAATAAATTTTCCGCCTTTTCCTACTCTTTTCAATTTAATAAACAATCCATAACTTGGATTTTTTTCATGTGAAGGTTCCATTTCTTTCTTTACAATAAAATATACTTTCTCTTCAAGTTGCTTAATATTAATAACTTCAAAACCACAATAATATAGTCTTCCGAGTACTTCGGAAAGTGAAATGACACGGTTCTTTCCATTTGTTATACTAAAGTAAATTTTTTGGAGATACGGAATTTTGGGGAAAACTCTCCGCCATAAATAATCCAATGAATAAAAAAAGTTCGCTAAATAAAACGGGAATTCCTTTAAAAATTTACTTCGCCTTAGAGTTGCAGGCTCCACACATCCAATAAATACCCCTCCATTAATTAATACTGAATTAATTTTAATAAAAAACTCATTAATTCTCCTCATATCATTAATCTCATGAAGATTCAAATAGAACTCAATCATGTTCTTTGGCAATACATCCACATTATATGTATCTGATGATCTTAATATTATAGCTCTTCTTAAATCAAAAGAATATATGTCAATGCTTTCTTCAATGAATTTGAAGATTTCCTTAAAATTTAATAAATAGATGTTACTGAGTTGTTCAGCTAAATAGTGGTTAAATTTTCCATTTTCAATTTTATAAACCTGCCAGTTTTTTGAAACTTGCTTTGCTAACGGTTCTTCATCAAAGTAATTTGCTTTAATAATTTTATGTGTAGGTACATCAATATTTATCGGGCTTTTTTCAAAGAAATAAACTGTCAAAACAATAAATGAAGCTATAGAGTAACTAATCGCAATAATTATCGGATTTAGATTACTTAGTCCTTCAGGTTCCAAGATAAACACCATGAAAGAAACTAAAGCAGTAAATAATAAGTCCCCTTTAATATGCTTCCACTGAAATACCCAAAATCTAATTCCATTCCTAAATGAGTTAAACTGATGCGTGAACATTCCGGCAAAAAACCACAAAACAAACATGACTCCAATCGCAATTTTGTCCTTTGCCAAATTAGTGCTTCCTTCAGAATGCCAAAAGTACACATAACCCGTCAACACCACTATTATGAGTAATTTAACAAATATCAGAAAAGGAGTAACCTTAATTCTAAACTCTAAACTCTTAGTTTTTTTTAATGTGTTGGTGAAAGTTAACCAGCTGATTTCTACTAGAAATCCTAAAAATAAAGTGCCTGAGATAAGTAACCTTGAAGGTTTTGTCTCTGAATTTAGATTAAAGTAAAGTGAAATCAATCCGATTGTCAAAACAAACGCAATAAAGTACGGTTTTAAAACCGATACCAAACCATTATTTCTTTTTCTACTGAACTTACCTGATAAAAAGGAAGTGAATAAAACTGTCAGTTGTAAATAAAAATATTTAAATGTATCCTCATCGAAGAAATACAACCCTAACCTCTTAAAGTATTGAGTTACTTTAAAAGCAACGTAATAAATAGCACAGTTCAATAAAATTTTTCTTATCATAATGATGATACAGCAACTGTTTATTTATTGATTACTGTAATAATGATATAACTTTGGTATGGAATTTACTGTTTTGATAACTGCTTCAAAATCTAGTCCTATGATTTCTAAATACCATCTCAGGGATTCATACCGTGGCATGTTTTCTTCATTTACTTTTTTGAGTGCCTCTTCCCTAGAGACCATTCCTTCTCTAATCTGATTGCTTCTAAAAGTATCAAACTCGGAAAAGCCTGCAACCGTGTAATAAATATAATTGTAGAAAGCTGCTGTACCATCACCAATTCTCCAAGTCGGATCTAAATCTATTGCTTTTTCCCTATCATATTCATTAAATAAAATTGATTCAATTTCTTGTTCATCCCATTTGTAGAAATCAAAGAAATGATAATAATCTTTACGTGGATTTAGGTATCTTGAAACAAATGAACCAATCGTATCCTTGATAGAAGAATTAATATAGGAAGGATTTGTAATTATTTTTGATGTTATAAATGAAAACAACTTTAACTGTCTTAAAACACTTATGGAATAAATCATTTCTTTATTCCATTGTGGCGCTACACCAGCAAACCCAACCTTAAAATCAGTATTCTCTAAAAAATTAATTCCCCATATCTGTAATTTTATATCGTTTTGTTTTCTAACTATGTTCGCATACTTGAAGAAATATTTGTCGCCAGCCATAAATAGTGGTATCATTCCAAGTTGCGGCTTTTTTAACCATACTTCAATATCTCTCAAACTTTCACGGTATGTTAACTGAGCAAATGCCATAACGAGAAATTGTTCCCAGCAAGTAAAAGCTCGGACTTTATAGTCGCCTTGATATTTGTTCACACATGAACGAAAACTATGTTTTGGTAAATAAGTCATTATTTGTGCAAATATTGTTTGACCTTGATTCACCTTGCCGCTCCATGATTTAATTTGGTAACGGCAATATTGGTTTCAAATCGATAACAAAGAAAAATCTTTATAACATATTATTTTAAAATAATTTACAGCAACTCTCCGGCTCGACAACCGGACACTAGTGATAGTTTATCTTAATGTTACCATTCGAGATTTTCTTTGTTCATCTCATAGACTTCTTGAAGTTTTGTTTACCACAATAACAATTTAAGAATTATTGGATTTTCATCTTTTCAAATAGCTGTTTTTCAAGTAAAGAATTCTCTTGAATTCGATTATCCACCACCAGAGGAGGGTGGCTTTACGCCACCGAGATTTCTTTTCGTCTGTTTAAAGGTAGCCGTCAGCACATTACCATGTGCTAAGCAAGTAGGTTTCCGAGTTGACTAAATCCCAGATATTTAGCAACAAATTCCTATAAAATATATTTATGTATGGAGGCCACTGTTTCTTTAATATGTTCTTTTTTGGACATTCCAACAACAATTGATTTGATGTTCTTTACATTTCCAATGTAACTATATGCATCTTCAGGTTTTACACCTCCACCAGATAATGTATTCATCGCGATAAAATCCATTCCACTTCTTTCTATTGCCTCAGTTGCTTTTTCTAAAGAAGGATTTACATAGAATCCGGTTTTATTATAAGAAGCCATAACTAAATAGTCATTCCATCCTCTCGCGTCCATTTTCTCTCTAAAATTATATACATTTTTTGTAACAAAACCTGCCTTTACATTATATTTTTCCTCAACATGATCTCGAAATACTTCTAATAATTGTTCTGCGCCTAAACCAAGGGCTAAATCAGTAAGAGAATCATGAATAAATATTGCACCAATATTTAAGCCTTGGAATGGTAAAAATTCAATATCCACCAATAGCTTAATTATTTTTGACATATCTTTTTTTAATATACCTTGCGACCCATTCAATACTATTGAAACTTTTTGCGCAAAAGATGCTTTTTCTAATGATTCCATTAATACATTAACCAATCCTTTCTCATTCGCTTTTCTAACATATTTAGCAATATATGGTAATAACGGATAGATTTTCATATTCGATATCACGGGATTATTTTTAATCATCTCTATTACTTGCAACGCCCTGGGATGCGTTGACATCATCATTGCATTTACATCATTTTCTTTTGCATTCAACAGTACTTCTAATAGTAGTCGTTGGTCTTCAAACATCATCTCTTTCATATTGCCATTCTCTTGCGATAAATGATCTATTCCAAATAAAGGATTATGTCCAAGGATGATTTTTTCTAATTTCATTGTATCCTCTTTGTTTTATTTCAAGAATTACTGGATTTGTATTTTGATAGATGTATTGTCTTCTTTAGAGGATTTATATGATGCATCTATAATCTGTTGCACATGAAACCCTTGCATAATATTTGGATTAGCTTGTGATTTATTTAAAATTGATTCAAGGAAATGCATGTTTTGAAAAGTGAATTTGGGTGTCCCAATATCCATTAGAACTGGTTTATATAAATCAACGGCATTAAATACAGTTTTTCCTGCCAAGTATTGGTTATTCGGGTTCTCCAAAAACAAATTTATTTCATCATCAGTAACTATCAACTCGCCATTTTCACCACTAAGTTGAATTTTAACATCAATTTTTCTTTTGAATCTCAAACTCCATGATGTATCAAGTATGGAATGTACACCGTTATTATGTTCTAAAATAACATGCGCAAAATCTTCTATCCCATCTATAAAAAGTGATTTAGTATATGCGCTAACTTTATGTACATTCCCCAGGTACCATGTTAAAAGATCTATAACATGCGAACCCAAACTTATTAATACTCCTCCACCAGATAACTCATGATCATATCTCCAACCCTTTCCTTTTTGAAATATTTGCGAGATATAAATATTTGCTTTAACACTCCGTATTGCTCCTAAACAATTTGAGTCCAAGATTTCTTTTGCTTTTGAAAAACTATTTTGGAACCTATAAACATATCCCACCATATTAGTAGTTTTTTTTCTCTTCAATAATTCAATTAATGGTAACGCTTGCACACAGTTCAACGATAAGGGTTTTTCAACAAGAAAAGGAATATCTTTCTCTAAACAACTTAAAGATGATGAAATATGATTAAACACTGGACTAGCAATTAATACACCATCAAGCATTTCCTTATCAAGCATCTCATTAGAATCTTTGTAAATAGTTACGTTTGGATTAATTATTCCTAGTTGATGAGAAGGAAATGATGCAGTATCCGCAACAGCTACCAACTTCGAAATTGGTAAGCTATTAAATACCGCTGCATGCATTAATCCCATTCTTCCTAATCCAATGATTCCAATTTTTAACTTATCATCACACTCTGTTTTAATCATAAAATACCTTTTAATAGATTATGTTAATTATTATTTAAGAAATTACCTTACTTTTGTTCTTAACAATTTTATTAAATAACACTATTGATAACATAATAGATAATTTCAACAATTTAATCGTCCTATAGATAGGTTGTTGTAAAATATAATATATCCATCTTATTCCAATTCTTTTCATCCAAGAAGGGCTCTCTTTAATATTGCCTGCAAAAATATCGAAAACAGCACCTACACCAACTAGAATACTAGAATCAAAGTAATTTTTGTAATAGTGCATTAGTATATCCTGTTTCCAACCCCCAATACCAATCCAAATTATATTCGGTTTTAGCTTATTAATGTAATAAATATCATCTTGAATTCGTTTATTCATCTTAATATCTTCTAAATTTATAAATGGAGGAGATTTATAACCAATAACACGTGCGTTAGGAAATTCTTTTCTTACCTTTTCTTCCATTTTACTAAGTGTTTTTTCTGTGGAACCATAAAAAAAATGTGTTACATTGTCATTCAAGAGAATCTTTAAAAGCTTTAAGGGATCAATTGGATATATATTTCTATTTCCCCTGATTTTTAGATACATTTCAATAAATCTAGAGTGTAATGGATTTTGAAAAGAATCATTCAATGAAATTTGGAATTCCTTAACTGTAGCGCTTTGCAATAATTCTAATAAACCAAAGATACATATATAATTACTTTTCGAATAGTTATAATGTCTAATACTTTCTAATGTCTCGTATTCAGTGGTTAAGGAGATTTTTGTTCCAAATATTCTAGTTTCTTTCATTTATCTTTCTCTATTCTGTCAGCTTTCTTCTACTATGTGTTCTTTTATTTTTCTGTATAACTTCATAAATAAAATCCTCTAACTCTTTTGCTCTTAATTGCCAACTAAAATTTTCACATGCAATTCGACGGATTTCAAAACGATCTTGTTTATAGAATTTAGAATTATATACTTCTATTATTTTGTTCTTTATAGAATCAATATCAAAATTTACTTCAATAAAGACTTTTTGAAATTCACTTACAAATAATGATGTTTCTCCGTAAGAATTTATTAATATTTTTCTTCCAGCCGCTAAATAATCACCAATTTTATTTGGCCATCTATATAAATTCAATAAATTTTCTTCTTGTGTTAAGACTGCAATATCGAACATGGCGAGTAATTCTGGATAATTTCTATAATCCGTCCACCCCATTTGTACAAAATTAAATCTAATATTTAATTGATCTGTAACCTCTTTTGGTAAGATTTTACCCGTCGATAATAAAGTGATAGGATAAGGAATACTTTTATCTTTTGTAATTTCATTTAGAGCCATTATTAGAGGAAGAATATCGTTTAACTCTCCAAGATTGAGGCCCACAAAGCCGAGAATCAATTCCGCAGATTCATTTTGCTTTAATTGATTGATTGGTGCAGAATAAAATTTAATAGCTCTAACATCGGCTCCACCATGAATAATACAGATACTCTGTTTTTTTACATTAAGGTTTTTCGCCCGTTCAAACATAGCAGCTGAAAGGCATACAATTCCCTCTGCTCTCTTTTTTTCAAATTCTTCGAAAAAAAGATCATAAAATCCATGTGATATTTTTTTCAATCCTTTCTTTTTTTCGAACTGTCCATTTTTTCCAAAATAATCCCACCATTCGCTGATGTATATCGTACGGAAAAATATTTTTCTTATTAGTATCGGAATACCGCCTGATAATCTATGTCCATTATCACTAAAGTAGATATCATAATTTGTAAAAACAATAAAAAATAATTTAAATACAAAATTCAAAATTCCAAATCCAGTCCGCCTGAAAGAGTTTGGCACAATATCAGGGAATGAGTAAATAGATACATTTTCCCTATTTTCTTTATGAAAAAGATAATGATTAATATTAGAATGTTGGGAGGTTAAAAATGTAACCGAATGCCCAAGCAAAGCTAATTCTCTAGCCAGCATAAAGGTTCTACCAAACCCTTCTTGATCCAGTATAGCGTAATGGGAAAATAAAATCTTCATTTAATCTTTGATATATTCCTATATAATTCAATAAAAGACTTTCCCATTTTTTCCATACTGAAAGTTTCCTCAATTCTCTTTTTTGCTTTCAATCCCATTTCCGTTCTTAAATCATCATTATTCAATAAATAACTAATTTTCTCAAAAAGCATAATGGGTGAAGAAGGATTTACAAGTATACCTGTTTCATTATTTACAACTAATTCGCTGGTACCACCTCCCAATGTGGCAATAACAGCTTTTTTCAAAGCCATAAACTCCATTAATGAATTCGAAATACCCTCGGAGAAAGTTGACAAAACACCTATATCGCAGATATTCATAATCTCTTCTACATTCTCTTGCCAATCAAGTAAACGAATACTCTTTTTTAGTTCAACGGGGATGATATGATTATATTTTGATTTGTCACCTGATCCAATTCCAAGAATTGTAATATCGTTTCGTATTCTTAATAATTTGATTGCAGCTTCAACAAATGTTTTATAGTCTTTTGTTTCATGAAATGCCGCAACCATTCCAACACAATACTTTGTATCAATATTCAGTTTTTCTTTAATAATTTTGGGTTCTGCAATATTCTGAATTCTATCGAAAACAAAACCATTATAAACGACCTTACTCTTTTTAGGAGGAGTTTTAAATGCATTTAGACCAGCTATACTATTAGCTACAATCAAATCCGAGAAAAAATAATTAATTTTATAATTATCAATTTTTTGAATTTTTTTTTCAGGAGCAGTCTGGATTTGATAGTTCAGCATCGGAATCCTCAACAATACTTTTGTGGGAATAGAATAGAAACTTACCATTGGAGACCACGTGTGAATAATGTCTGGCTTAAATGCCTTTGCAATTTTATAAAATTTAAAAAACAATGAAGGATCTTTTTTCCAATATTTCCGCTGAATGACTATGTATGGGATTTGGAGTTCAAAAAACTTTGAGTAATTAACAATATCTTTAGTTAGGACTAGTAGTAGATTGCAATTCGTATTCTTTTTCAAATATGCTAACAGTTCCACACATTGTCTTTCCGCTCCACGAGGCTGTAGATGGTGGATAAAAAAAAGAATTTTTCGTTCAAATTTAGGGTTATCAATAATTTTCATTTTCTATTCTATATTTTCTTTCAATATTTTAATATAATTATTTATAAATATTTCTTGACTAAAATTAGATGTAAATTTTTCAAACGCTTTCTCACCTAAACTTTTTCTTAATTGTTTGTTATCAATAAGTCTTTCTAAATTATCGGCTATTTCAACTGAGCTTTTTTTATTTATTACTAATCCGTTTACTTCATTGTTAATAATTTCACTAATTGCACCTACATCTGTAGTGATAATAGGTAATTTGAATTGCATGGCTTCTAATAAAAATAACGGAAAACCTTCATCATGGTAGTAGGTTGGTAATACATAAATATCACTTATCCTAAAAATACCCTCCTTTTCAATATTATTTTTTTGTTTGAGTAGTTTAATTACATTTTTAAGATTGTTATTCACCAAATATTTTTCATTTTTTTTTAGATTTAAATTGTAGTTTTTCCCGACTATTATACATTCAAATTTTTTCCCTCTATCTAAAAGGATTTTGCATGCAAAAATAATTTCCCATAGATCATAACTCTCAATTATATTTGAATAGAAAAGTATAATCGGTTTCTCGCATTCATAGTTACGTTTAAATTCATTTTTTAAAGGAATAGATGAGCAATTTGGAAGTATAAAAACATCCTTGAAAGAAACATATTTTTCAATATTGCAAAATAGTTTATAGTCGAATAATATAACTTTTACATTTTCAAAATAAATATTTTTCAAATATTCTGGGACATATTTATTTTCTTTAATCCCATTATTAAAAAAATGATAAATAACCTTTTTTTTATGTTTTCTTTTTACAATAAAGGTTATAAAAATATCCTTCCATATTGTTATTCTAGCCAGTGTCGGTTCTATATATACAAGATCATATTTTTCTGTTAACAATTTCAAAATTAATGATTTGTATAATGTAAATAAATTGATAAGTTTTAGAAAAATATTATTACTATTGTTTTTTAAGGGTGTTGTAAAATTTCTCAAAAACTCACATTCAAACTCTTCGTTTATCAACAATGAATTTTTAATAATTGCGCCCAGAATAGAAGCGCCATGAAAAGGATGCGGAATTTGAAGTATAAATAGGATTTTCGGCTTATTCTTTATTTTGTTCTTTCCCATTAAATCTATCCCTAAACTTCATAAGGAGTTTTGCTAAAATTGAAGAAAAAGAATTCATTTCTTTAATTAGTCGTCACTGAAAAACCAGTTATCCAAACCAAGAACAGCCTACTGTTCTCTTAGTTTTGGAAATAAGAGAAAATATTTATCAGCAATTCGATTTATCAACTGACCTGCCCCAATAAGTTGTACCAGTAATTAAGTTAGTATCGATCATCATGTACTGGCAAATTGATGAGGGATTAATACCCCCGGTACCGGATGTCGAAAATTTAAAGAGCTATGTGGTCGTTTTTTGTTGTAATGATTTTTCCACTGCTCGGTTATTACTCTTGCCTCTAAAATAGTATCAAATATTTCTCCGTTCAATAACTCATATCTCAATTTTCTATTAAACGATTCTATGTATCCATTCTCCCATGGACTTCCCGGTTCTATGTAGACCGTCTTTACTCCTAATCTTTGTAATCATTTTCTTATCGATTCTGCCGTAAACTCTGAGCCGTTATCCGAGCGTATATAATCTGGCAGTTTATAAAGTACTTCCGCTGAATCTATTTGACGGTCTACATGTATGGTTAAGCATTCTCTCGTATATTCATCGATTTTGTTCAACATCCGCATTGCTCTTCCGTCACTTGTTCGCTCGTGCACAAAATCATAACTCCAAACATGATTCTTGTACATTGGTTTTAATCTAATTGTTGACCCGTCATTTAACCACAATCTTCTTCGCTTTGGTTGTCTTTTCGGTACTTTCAGTCCTTCCTCTCGCCAAATTCTTTCTACTCGCTTATGATTTATTCTCCAACCATCATTCTTCAGCATCGCTATTATTTGTCGGTAGCCATACCTTCTATAATCTTCAACTAACTTTACTATTTTGTCTCGCAACACTTCTTTATTGAGCCGCATTTTTTTCTTTCGCCTCTTAGTTGATCTTGGCTGCTCGATTACTTTGCATGCTCTTCTTTCAGATACTCCAAGTTCTTTGACCACTTCTTCAATGGTCCGGCGCTTCTTTACCGAGCTTAGTAGTTTCCCCGGGAGGCTACCTTTAAGATCGAGTTATCTAGCGACAAATCTGTTACCAACTTCCAAGGCTGACTGTTTTCCTTTTCTAATTCTTTTAATCTTTTTGCTTGATCAATTCTTATTTCACCGTACTCTTTTCGTCATCGTTAATATGTTTGTCCCGTTACTCCTAACTAACGCAGAATCATTTCCATTGATTCTCCCTTATTTAAAAGTACTTCGGCTTCACGAAGTTTGCCGATAATCTGTTCTGCTATAAGTCTCTTTTTGCTCATGACTTTCCTCCTTCATTCCAAATTTAATATTTAGATTCCTATTTGGGGGGCAGGTCAACTAGATTTAAGCCGTTTTCTTCCATTTTAAGAATTATTGTAAAAAATACAACATGGAAAAGAAATATTATTTCTATATAGTTACCATACCAACTAAAAGGAATAAAATATGCGATACTACTCACCAGCACAAATTTATATTTACTCGCAGCAAGTACATACAATAGATTCCCGTAGAATTGAAAAATGAATATGAAACATAACACTACTAATGGTATACCCCCACTTACAATTGCTAAACCCAAAGCAGTAGGATTTTTTTTCCAATTATCTCTAATGGTCGGATCACCAAAAAAACTTGTTTCAAGAACAGAAGTAGAATACTCCACTCTTTCATAACGTTCAGTGAGAGAAGTTGTAGTACTTTTACCAAGCACAGCACTCGTATATGTGTTTTCATTTGAGTAATCGAATAATGAGTATATGCTGAAAACCGTAATGAGAAAAACAATTATCATAGTGAACTTCATAATTAAGGTATGTTTACCTTTTTGTTCACTTTTATTTAGCCAAAAGAATATACCTAATCCAACCAACGCACCAAAAAAATTAGCAACTGAAAATGTTGTAATAAATGCAAAAGTTAATACTATTGATATGAAGAGATTCTTCTTTGTTTTACTATTAAAATACTTGTATATCGACAAGAATATGGGAATCATAAGAAATTGACCATATTTTGCCGGTTCAGTCCAAAATGATTGATTTCGATAGAAAGAACCGAAAAAATCATATTTATCGACAAATCCTCCAAAATTGAAATATCGCATTCCTCCAGGATCATAAGTTTTTAGATAATAAATAGATAATCCAACAATTTTGAATATAAAACCAATCCACTGAAAAATTGATAGAAGAGCAATAATTGTTGTTGTTAGTAAAAATATTTTTATAAATAAAGGGATATTAAATTTAGTATCATTCATAATTATATATATCAATATTATGAAGACAATTCTCCTAATGTTACCTGTCATGGAATAATTAGTTCCAGAATAAATAGTGAATCCAAGAATTACCAAATATATTATCATCAGGAAAAACACGTTTAGTATGTTCTTTTGCAATTTACTGGTGTATAAATTATTAAAAGCAGGAATTGCTAAAATCATTAAATTGGCTAATATCAATATGTTTTGGAACGTTGGGTTTATACCAAAAGAAGCCCCAAGCTCGTTTGTAATCAAACTTGGTTCTAAAAGAATTACAACCATTATTGATATACCTTTATAAAGGCTAAAAAGGTTAGAATTAAGCATTGTTTTGTTTCATAACTTTTCGAAAACTATATGGAAGGTTAATAAATTTTTGGTCTATAAAATTATTTTTAATTAGAAAAGACTTGATCAAATATTTGGTATAGCTCTTATATTTTTTCTTTAATATATATTTCCTTTTTATTAATGATACACCTTCTCTTTTTAAAACTTCTTCTATCTCAATTATATAATTCATTAATTGTTTTCCTGAAGTTTTTTGGTTCGGATGGATTCTAAAGTAGCTGTAATCCTCATTTACCATAGTCGGTTTTGAAATTTTTAGTAGTCTGACCCAAAGTTCAAAATCCATAACTCCATCCCAATTTTCATCCAAACCATTAACTTTTTCCAATAAAGATTTTCTATGAAAAGTGCCGGGTTGTCGTGTACAATTTGAATTTTTTAACAATCCTCCAAGCGTTAATTCTGGGCTCTGAATCCATTCTATTTTATCAATAACATCATAATAATTCGCAGTATTTCCTACAATCCAGTCAATGGATGCATCTTGAAAATAATCATTAACACTTTCAAAAATATTTTTTTGGTAAAAATCGTCTGAGTTTAGCCAACCAATAATTTCCCCACTCGCCATTCCAAGTCCTTTATTAAAAGCATGACTTTGACCCCTATCTTTTTCCGATACCCAAATCAAATGTGGATATTGCTTTAAAATATCCACAGTATTATCATTTGAGCCTCCATCTACAATTATATGCTCAAAATTTGAATAGTTTTGATTCTGGACAGATTCGATTGTCTGCCGAATAAACACTCCCTGATTATACGAGGGTGTTATTATAGATATTTTATGCGATTTCATAAATTTTCCATAAGAAATCTATTAAATACAAACGTTTTAATAATTATGATTATGTTGAGAAATCAATTCGTAGGTTTTTCTTAATCCTATCTTTAGGGATTGAGATGGAGCCCACCCCAATTTTTCTCTGCTTAGTTTATTGTCAGAATTCATTCCCCTAACACCTGAAGGTCCCGGAATATTTTTGAGAGCAAGCTTTTTACCGGTTATTTCCATTACATAAGTTCTAAGTTGGTTAATTGTTACCATTTCTTCTGAGCCGATATTAACAGGTCCGTCAAAACTCTCGGAATCCATAAATTTCCGTCTCCCTTCAAGACACTCATCAATGATGTTCGTAATGTTTTAGGTCAACTCCACTGACCCAATACCAATCCTTTTTCAGTCTATTAGGAAAATCCCCACCTATGAAACCACCGGCACCCAGTACTAAGTCAGTTTTAACGTTGTCCACAATTTTACTTTTTTTATTAATTCAATAAATATTATTTCGTGTGTATCATTGAAACAACTTATAATATGAGAATGAAATTATTATACCCTTTCGCTTCGCATATTTCCATTACTAAATTTGCTCATTTTTTCCATAATTTTATTCAACTCATCTCTGGTGAAAGTTATGAAAAGTAGCAAAATGATAAATAAGAGAATGAAAATACATTTAATTAATATTGTCATTAAAGAAAGAGAAAATGAGTCGGTAGTACTAATAAGATAAATGGAGATAACACTAAAAGTAAAAAAATATGATAAAGCTATTCTATAATATTTATAGGGTAAATGGTAAAGTTTTTCACTAAAATAAATTAATAAGATTCCTGAGATAAAATAACCGATAACCAACCCAATGGAAGCACCCATACCGCTATAATTGGGTATTAAAAGCAAGAAAACTATAGTTGCAAATATTGCTCCCACAATTCTAGCGTATGATTGATAAATAGTTTTCTTATTAATAATTATCCCCTGTCCTAAGAAATAATTCAAATAAAAAGTCATTGTACCAAAAGCAATTAATCCAGGATATTTAAATGCGGAATAGTATTTTGACGTTGTAAAAATAATTAAAGCTTCTTTAGAAAAGAAAGTAATACAAATTATTAGAATAGAAGAAAGAAAAAGAAAAATTCTGGCAACTGAATCATAAACACGATGTTCGAATTTGTTATTTATTATTTTCATTGATAAGGGATCCCATGCAAGGAAAAACATTGTCATAACAACACTCATTATCCCCGCTATTCTATCACCTATAGAATATAAACCAACTTCTGTTGATGAATGAAAGGATTGTAAAAAAAACCGATTGGATTGCATCAGGTACATATTTATAAACCACCCAGGCATTAAAGGAATACTAAATGCTAATGATTTTTTAACATATTCATAATGAAAACTGATAGTATAATATTTAGACTGTTTAATCCATAAAATCACAAGGGGAATCGCATATGATGATATTATTCCCAAGAATATTCCTTCGATGCCAAGCTTTAAGTATATTACATAAAATAAGAGAAAAAATAAATTGCAGGCTAATTGAAAAGACGATATGAATAAATATGTTTTAGGTCTGTTTTGATATCGTAATAAAGTTGCAAAATGTTCAAATATCTCAATTAATGGTATCTGTATTAAAGCTATTCTGATAATACGACCATAGCTATTTGTACCAAAAATCATTAACGAAATAGTATCTGCGAATATTTCAGCCAAAATTATTATTAGGCAGATAATTATCATCTGAGATGTTATACCTGAGAATAATAATACTTTTTTCTCGGCATCATTTACATCATAGTAATTACGAAATATACCAGCACTTATTCCAAGGGATATTACTAAAGCGGAAAAGGCTAGAGTTGTTGAGATTAAACTTATTACACCATAATCTGCGGGAGAAAAGATGCGTGTTAGAATAGGAGCTGTAAAAATTGAAAAAAATCTTCTTATTCCCTGACCGGCCCCATAAAGAAGAGTATTTTTGGATATTTCTTTTAAGTGATTAAAAATCATTTAATCTTACTTCATCAATCATATTTTGGGTGTGTAAGTTATGAACACATATCATAGGTAAATTTATATGATAGTTCCATCTTGTTTAAAAGTGTCCCAATCCTTCTTTGGGACTATCCAATTTTCTCCATATCGATATTTCAAATAATTTTCAGTTTGCAACGGTACGTTGTAGTCACCACTAAAAACCGAAATTATCTTAAAATTTTCGAAAAATATCCTAGGAACTGCTTCGACTCTATGACCTGATATTTTTTTTCTAAGAAATATTAAAAAATCTAATATTTTTTTTTTCATTAAATCATTCATAAGAAAAAATACTGGATAGATAAAATAACAAAAAGTAGTCATGATTAATCTGAAGCGCTTTTTATCAATTTTTTTATTATAGAAGTACCTAATTATTTGATCTATAAATGTAGAAGTTAAATTTGTAAGGTAAGGGTAGAGCGAACTTGATGGTGTAATGGCATATTCTCCATCAATAATATAAAAATTTACATCCAAATTGATTTCGGGAAATTCATTAAAATGAATATTTAGCCAATGATCTGTTATAAAAACATTGTATCCCAATGCTTGAAATTCCTTTTTGAGTTCTATTTTTAATGAATAGTCATTTTGATTTTTCCAACATCCTAAATCTATATCATGATCCCAGTTGATGATATCTTTATCTCTAATTGCACCTAATAGTGTTCCGCAATCAAGCCAGAATAAAATACCTTTTCTTTCAAATACTGCTTTTGCAGATTCGAGTAATTTTATTAATACTTCACGTTTATTTCTTGTCATAAGAAAAACTTGAACACTCAATTATTCAATTTTGCGAGGATACTGTTAATATGGTTAGCGAATTGCGAGATATTATTTTCTTCAAGTAATTGTGTACGAGGATACAGCACACCATTGATGCCTAATTCAAATAAACAATATGCTGCTTTAATTCTGTCATCTTCTGTAGTCTGTTCAAATTCAGCAATAGTATCAAATATTTCTAATAATTCTAAAAAATTATCTGCTCTACGTACACCTGGCAACACAGAATACCAGGCATCAGTTAAAAGAATAACTGGTTTTCCCAATAAGAATGCCTCCCACCCTGTAGTGCTGCTATTTGAGAGGACACCCAGTGAATTTTTTATCAAATCAAAAATATTTTCCCTTCTATCAACAAGCACAACATTTTGTATACTTTTTAATTCTGAATAGAAAGAAAATGAACGCTGAGGAAACCAGGCAATATGTTCCTTCACATAGAGTTTTGTCCCTAAAGGTAATGCAGATGCTATATATCTAATAGTATCTAAGGGGTATGCCAATTGTAAACTAGCAAATGAATATTGTGACCATTCACCAATCATATTAAGAGTATATAAAAAGTATTTTTCTTTTCTAACAATAACATTATTCTCAAATATATTAACTCGATTATGAATAAACATTCTTATTTTAGCCATCAACCAAGTTTTAAGGACCATCAACTCGGGGTCAATGTAATACCACGTTTTAGTGATATCATCAGTGCGTCTAAATGCCCTAATTATTTCTCCAATAAGTGGTTTAAGCTTAGGCGGTCTCTGAAATATTGCTCCCTTTTCCACTTTCAATATTTTACCTGTGTGATGATCTAAATTATAATATTTTGGCTTTAGGGGATTTCGCTTCATTCTTTCATAATAATCAACTGCCTTTTTATAATTGACAGAATCTATGCTTACCTTGACAGAATAAAATAACTCTTTCAAGCCAAGTAAATTACCATTAAAATTGTCTGAGATTAAGGTTTTTTCATTTATTCCGGCAATTGAAAATCCAATGAACTCTACATTAAATTTTTTACAAACAAGCCATAAGACGTTATTTGGAAGTATTGATGGTATTTCCGAAATAACATAATGTATATTATTATCATTTATTACTTTTTCCCAAAAACTAATTAGTCCCACTAAATATTGTATTAACTTTTCGTCATTATACTTCTTCATAAACATCTCACTCCAAACAAGTTTACGAAAAGGCAATAACTGATATTTCTTCATATACTCATTCAAATCTCCACAGCTAACTTTATTCGTACGATCGAAATTTTGAATATATTCACTTAGGACCATAGAATTAACATTATATTCATCTTTCAATTTTCTCTTCTCCCCATTCGTATCACATACAAAGTAGGATTTAACTTCACTATTTAATGATTCTAAATGTGAAGCAATTTTCGCAAAGAAATCAAGATCTCCGCTTCGTGCAAACCAACAAATATTAATATTTTTTTCCATTTTCTAATCGTATATCAATTTTATTTTCATTTCTTGAATTATTTTTTTGAGATGAAGTAAAAAACATTCAATGTCTGCTTTTTTCAAATCTCCCATTACAGCTAGCCGAAATGTTTTTAAATTAGAAACCTTGCCTGGATAAATTGTAAATCCAGCATAAAATAAAGCATCGTGCATTTTCTTAAAATTATAACTATCATCTTTTGGCTCCAATACAGTAATAAGTATATTTGACTCATCCGCTTCTGTAACAAAAACACGAAATCCAAGTTTCAATAAACCATCCTTCAGAATCTTATAATTTTCCTTATACCTTTGAAATCTGCAATCAGCCCCCTCATTAAAAAATTCCGAAATAGCTTGCTTTAAAGCATATATTGTTTGGACAGGCGGTGTGAATTGAAATTGACCAGATTGTTCAAGACTACTGTATTGTTCATACAAATTAAGATATACTGTCCTTGGAGAAGTAGATTTTAATAAATCAAGTTTATCTTTTAGACAAAAAACAAAACTAATTCCTGCCATCCCTTGAATACATTTATTCGATGTTGAGATTAGATAATCTATAGGTGTCTTTTGAACATTTATCGGGATAGCAGCGAAACTTGAAATTGCATCTAATATGGATACCTTCATATATTTTTGTGCAATTTGGGAAAATTTTTCTATGGGATTTAATATTCCAGTTGAGGTTTCATGATGAACCATGACAATATATCCAATATCATTTTCTGATTTCAGAATATTTTCTGCTTCTAAAAAATTTAGTGGTTGACCCCATTCTGATTTCAGACAAATATGATCTAATAAATGTGTTTCTGCAATTTTCTTGAACCTTTCACCGTATGCACCATTTATCAGAATCAATACTTTTTTATTTGGTGAAACGACTGAACTTAAAACCGCTTCCATAGCCGCAGTACCTGATCCACCGAACAAAACTGTAGTATAATATTTGTTCGCATTTATTATTTTTTTTAAATCTGTTCTAATTTTTTCTACTATTTCACTAAAATCATTTTCCCTTGGACAAATATCGGGAACAATCTGTGCATACTTAACAGCATCGGACGTTGTTGCAGGTCCGGGGTTTAATAATATTTTTCTTTCGGGCTTAATATCCATTTCTCTTTGATTTGATTTGGGGATAAATTTCATTTACAGCTTTATTAAAATGGTTTTCGTCATCGATCTCACACCAGATAAGGTTTTCTATTTTTTCTATAGGAATTTTACGCTGATCCCTTATTTTGACCAGTGCGACTTCGTAATCTATTTTATTTGCATCATCAACGTTTTTTTCAGCCCAATCACATAGCACGGTGAATGTTTGATATGATATCTTAGAAATACCGACAAGTTCACCATAAATATCAACCAATTGATTTTCATCTTTCGAAAGATAATCCAAATAATTGGAACCATCGACTTGTACAAACACTTCATCATCCGAATATGTTTTTCCTGAAACTAAAACAGCATCTTTATTTTGAGAACTTAAAAGATGTGCAACAGCTTTTTCCTCATAAAGAATATCAGATTCCAACAACAAAAAATCTTCCATTATGTAATTTTTCATATTGTAGAGGGTATAAAAACTGCTTGTTTTATCGAAGTTCGAATTTTTAATACACGTTATATTTTTATCGATTGAAAATTCTTCATATAAAAAAGAATTATAACCAGTCCCAATTAGAATTTTTCTTATGCCGTATTTTATCAAAATATTATAGGAATAGTCAATAAGTTCTATATCATCTATTTTAATAAATCCTTTCGGAATATCTCCGAATTTATTCAGCATACGTGTACCCATACCTCCCGCGAGAATTACAGCCAGTTCAATTTGATGGTTTCGATCCATTAATATTTTGCAGTATTTGGATTGACTGACAAAAATTTCATTATCCGGTCTTTAACTTGATAGGGTTTAATACTGGGTCTGCCCAAATCTTTTTTCGATCCTTTGCTTATCCTTAAATACATGAAACAAAGTCCTTTTTTCTTTTTCCACTCACCGATATAAGAATCCAACTCGTCGAGGTTATGACAATAAATAGACGTATTAAATCCGTTGGATTGAGCAAGACTGACAAAGTCAACATTAGAAGCTACTGTTTCCTGCCCGCCGGTAGAATCGTATGTATTGTTATCAAGCAGAATATGTAGATAATTATCTGGTTGGAATTTTGCTATTGTAGCCAGGCTGCCTGACCTCATAAGAAGTGAGCCGTCTCCATCGATTACAATAATATTTTTTGACGGCGCATTTAGAGCCGTACCCAAACCCAGGGATCCGATACAACCCATCGAACCTACCATATAAAGATTATGTCCGGTATCTTCTATATCGTAAAGTTCGCGGCCGGTTTTACCCGTTGTGGCAAACAAAGCAGTATCAATATCTTTATGTCGACTAATAATTTTCAGCGTATCAAACCTTTGTGGTATTTGATCTTTATTTGTTTTAGTAATTACTTTTTTTGAAAAGGAGAAAACTTCTTCTTTCTTTTTAAGAGCTATTTCAGCAAATGTATTTTTCTTAACAACGAAAAAGAAAGGTTTTGATCCGTCTAATATTCGATCCGCTTTTTTTAATTGTTCCCTTGCAGAATTAATATCATCACTTAGGTATTCCCAGTCAACTTCCATAAGCGTCAACATATCCGTGGTAATTTGCCCCATAAGTTCATGCTGAGGTTCATCATGAACTCCCAGTTCACCTCTCAACGAAACAAATCCAAGCACTGGGATTTTGAATGTATACAATAACGATGTTAACGGTGAAACAGCGTTTGTGAGACCGGAATTCTGCATCAATACCACGGCTTTGTTCCCGGTTAAATAGCAGCCGGCGGCGATACTGATTGCGTCTCCCTCGTTGGTGGCATTAATATATCTGCAATCGTTTATTGCATAATTAATGAGACTTTTCAAAAAAGAACATGGGACACCGGCATAAAATTTGTATCCCAATGATTTTAATTCATTTCCGAATATGTAAGCATCTATCATTTGATTTCACCTGACCTATGAAGATCGTATATTGAATCGATATCGAGCCAAGAACCTTTTATATATTTCACATTTATGTTTGAATTCTTCACTACTTCATTAAATAGATCACACAACGTTAGTTTTTTAAAATCTTTGCTAATGCTTAATACATCCAAGGCTTTAATAACTTGCGTAGCACCATGAGAATTCATCTTCCATAATCCAATAAATTCACCCTTAATTTCATTTTCCTTTAATTCATTTGTCATTTCGATCAATGAAACGGGATCTGACCATATGAACTGGCTATAGTCCTTATCGGCTTTAATATAATCAATATTATCTCCCATTTTCTTGTAATCGGCATCGACTACAATTGAAATATCGCTATTATCGTTAAGCAAATCGTTAAGAATATATTCTTTAAATATTATATCACCGAAACTTATTATGGTGTTATCCATAAATTTCTCTTTAGCGAGATATAACGAATATAATTCGTTTGTTTCAGCATAGATTTCGTTATCAATTGAATTGATATTAACAAAATTAATTTTCTCTTTAGCGAATCCGCTGACAACCGATATATCTTTAATCCCAACCTTATTATAAGATTCGATCTGCATACTTAAGATTGATTTATCGTCCTTGATTTTGACCAAAGTTTTCGGAATATCTTTAGTCAAATCGCCAAGGTCTCCCTGACTGGCTGCGAGAATCACGGCATTAACTTTTTTCCCAGAAGACGGCAAATATTTTTCTTCAGCAATTTTCAGTTCTTCGGCGCCCTGCAGTCTAAATATTTCAGCTACAGAACAAATGTTATCTTGAATGCATGAAATGTTCTTATTTTCATAGATTCTCTTTGCATTCTTCTGCATTGAAGTTATTGAAGAACGCATAAGATGATTTGCCCATATAACAAGGCTTATACCCAGTTGGGAAAATAATTCAGTTGGGGTAGAATAATATTTAGTTGGAACGATGACAATAGGATGTTTGTTATTCCATTCCTTTATGAACGATTCGATATCGGATGAATTGCTTTTTTTGCTGTGCACAAGTATTGCGTCGGCGCCTGCTTCCTTATAATATTCAGCGCGCCTTAAAGCTTCCTGCAAACCCCATCCGGCTATAAACGCTTCGGTTCTCGCAACTACGATAAAATCGCTGTCCGATTGAGTATCTTTAGCCGCTTTTATTTTACCGCAGAATTCACCGACATCCGCCAATGGCTGCATCTCACCAGAAATGAATGAATTTGTTTTGGGAAATAATTTATCTTCAATGCAAACACCCGCGATGTTTCTCTGTTCGAGTTTTTTTACGAGTCTTCTCATATTATTAAAATTTCCGAATCCTGTATCTCCATCTAATAAAATAGGTATATTGGTATTATCAGACATAAATTCACAAACTTCTAGTACCTGAGTCCAACTGGCTTCGTTATTATCTCGAACACCCATTGCAGCTGATATGCTTAAACCACTAGCCCAAATTCCCATGAATCCTGCTTCTTCAACAATTTTAGCAGATAGACCATTATGTGCTTCAAGAATGAATTCAGTTGTACTTGATGATATTAGTTTTTTAAGTAATGTAGTCTTTTTCATTTTATTTCTTTTTTTTTTGAGAATTTACTCTTCTATGAGATCATTAACTATTCCATCAAACGAGGATAAATCAGTGTTAAAAAATAATTGGTTTTTGTGAATTTTTTCATCTGTCCAACTCCACCAATTAATATCTAAAAGTTGTTCTATAATACGCTTAGAAAATCTGTAACGAATTAGTTTAGCGGGGATACCAGCATAAATTCCAAAAGGTTCACAATTTTTTGTAACAAGAGAATTTGCTCCTATAGCACAACCATTACCAATGGATAAATTATGAAAGATGCTAACATTTCTCCCTATCCATACATCATTCTGAATGTTAACTGTATTTTGGGCTTCCTTTACTTCTTTTACCTTAGAAAATGGTAATACAAAATTATCTTCTTTCATTCTAGACTCATTAAATAATCCTATACTCGCAGGATAATTAATTGGTTGATTCTCGTTAGCAATGTTTACATATAAACCAAAGCCAATAGAGCAAAATGATCCAACCTTAAAATATCCACTACCTCTAATTGTACTATGCCCAGAAAAATATGTACGATTACCAACACCTAACTTCACTCCTTCATATATTGATGATTTTCCGAGATAAGCTTTTAAACAGCCTCCAAAAATTATCCACCCGTATTTATGATGAAATTCAATTTTGTCAATGTCAATCGAAGAATTTTTTTTTATCAATTTTACATTTTTTAAAAGATAATTAACTCTATTATTGTAAATATTTTCCCACAAAACTATATTCTCAAAAAAACAACGAGCAAAAGTTTTTTTTTCCTGCATAGAAAACCCACTTGTAGCTTCTATTAGGGTATCTTTACTTTCGAATGATTTGATAAAACAATCCCAAACAAAATTGTTAAGACTGTCCATATTATTCTGCCTCATAAATATTTATTAATATCAAATAGAAACCTCTGAAATATTATTGAGGATTTAAAAACTTTTTAATGAAAAGCGTTGTAAGAGAGTAAACGAACGAGAGAAGAAGATGCGAACCAATAAGATCAATAACATCGATTTGTTTACCCAAGCAGCCAACGAAGGATTTGAGAAACACATAAAAACGAAAAGTAAACGAGCGTTGGAAATTATCAATCAAAAAATAAACTGGAACGATCTTTTAGAACCAATAGAAAAAAAGATAGAGTTGAGTAAAAATAAAAAGAGTGAAGCCGGTAGAAGTCCATTTTCGTTAGAGGTAATAGTAAAGTGCTTCATACTCCAAACAATCTACAATCTTTCCGATCCACGCTTAGAAGAAGAGATTGCTGACAGAAGAAGTTTCCAGATATTTTTAGGAATAACTAGCGGAGACTCGATACCAGATGAAACGACACTTGTTCGATACCGTAAAACATTTTCCTCTTTGGGATTAGATAAGATGCTCTTTGAGATGTTCAACAAGCAACTAGAGCAAAAGCAACTAATAGTTGGTAAAGGAACGATAGTCGATGCTACGATAAAACAAGCTCAAGCGACACCATCAAGCAACAAAGACCAAGATGCTAATTTCACCAAGAAGCGGGGAAAAACATATTATGGATATAAAGGACATATCGCGATTGATGAAGACAGCCAGATTATAAAGCGGCTTGAGTTTACAAAAGCAAGCGTTCATGACTCCAATGAATTTGATAATCTTGTCGATTACACTGAAGAAGCGGTATTTGCAGATAAGGGCTATGCGAACAAACCTAGAAGAAAGAAACTCGAATTAAATGGAATCTTTGATGGCATCTTAGAAAAAGGTTACCGTAACAAACCATTAAGTAAGATCCAGAAAAGAGTAAATCGATTACTTTCCAGTGTCAGAAACACGGTAGAGAAAACCTTTGCCTATATGAAAAATGTCTTGGGTTACGAACGTTGCAGTTATTACGATCTTAAGAGAAACCGATTTGAATTTACATTGGCGGCTTTAGTTTTCAACATTAGGAGAATGATATCGTTGACTACTTAATTTCTGCTTTAATGAGTCGACGAACGACTCGCTAAAGCAGACAACACTATTTCAAAGAGCTGATATTTATTTATAAATACGATTATTTGTCAAAAAAATCAGCAATACTTAAAAATCTATTTCTCTAACTGAATTTTTCAGATGTTTCTAATAGTAAATAAAATAAATATAAATATCTAGCTATACTTGTTATTCAAATAGCGGTACGGTATAAATTCAAATTTAGTAGTGATTCGTGACTCCGTTATTTAGCAAGCTACTTTTTGTTGTTCAAGTTTCAGTTCTGCTCAAAGTGCCGTTCTCAGCAAATGTAATTTATCATAACATTTACTTTTCTCACCCTTTCTTCTGCTAAAATTGATGCAACAGCAACCCATCTGGCTCTCATATCTGAGTTGATCCAGCGTTTCACTTTGCTGATATTCTTTACAAGTTGAGAGTTAAGATTTTCAATCAACTTGGTTGTTATACATCCTCGATCAAGTATTTATATTAGTCCAAAACAATCTATCGTCAGAGTTTATTCTAATCTTTCCTTAGATGAGTTGGCTGCTGTACGATTGATTTTTTTTATTCATATCTTACTATAAACTATTCTCTGGAAGCAATTTCAGAATTCAGTTCATCACAGCTCGTTGAAGTTTGCCTATATAAATATCTTTCTATTCTTCTGGTAAAGAACGGACTATATTTTCCTAATTGTGTCACTCGCCTTGCCAGATTTGTCGTGCAGTTTGGCAGCATTGGATCGAAGATAAATTTCCAAAGGTTTTCTTAATCATTTTAATCCATCTATTATTGTCAGAAGTCCTTCTTCAAAACTAAAATCTCTTTCGATTAAGTCCTTAAATAACCCTTTGATTACTACACCGTTTTCTGTTGTTGCTTGATTAAATCCTATCGGCACTTTTATTCCCGTTATTTTTACTCCTACAGCTATTAGGATATTATCCCTTGATAAAGATTTCCCATCGATTATCAATGCAACAAAATCAAAAGTCCAAGATCTCGCTTCTCAAACTTTTTTAATCGTTATCCGCTCTTTTCTATAAATGTTCGGCTGATTGTTGATAGGCTTAAGTCCAAAAATTTCAGTTGTTCTTTTTGTTAATTCTTCATAATCATACTGGCATGATCCATTAATTACTTTATTTCTCACTTCTTCACTAGGTATAGGTATTTCATGTAATCGCTGGTAATGCTCAGCTGCTTTCGTTCGATCTTCTTCTTTGCTATAAAATCTTGGCACTTCTACCGGTATTTTTTCTTCTCCAATTCTTATACTGCCCTGCTTTTTTCCCCATCGATGGTAGCGTTTCCTTCGTTCATATTTTATACCGGTTTTAATCTTCACATCTTCTTCCATTAACTGATTCTCATGTAACTTTGCTACATCTACAAAGTTCTGAAACAACATATATTGCATCTATAGTGATTGTCTAAGTAAACATTCAAGATTTTCTTTACTGATTTCACTATTTTTTATTTCAAAGACTCTCTTGCGTTTTTTTTGATTTGGTCAAAACAATTTTACAAATTATTTGCAGTCTCTTCTTTTTACAACCAATATTTCAACTAGGTTTGAATATCTACCAGCGTTACTTCCATAATTCATCATTATATCTTTATATATATAATTATTGATTTATTCATTTTATTATTAGCATTTTCGAGTATTATTTTAATTTATTTTTTATTGATGACAATAAATTTCCAAGGTTCTAATATGTAACCATTTAGCTGTATTCCATTAATGGTGGTGGTTAAATCATCCGGTTTTTTCGAAATGTAGTTTGTATCATTTGAAAAAACAGATGGGTCATAATCCAAATCATCTTGGAGGTAATAATTCTCAACTCCAGCCTGTTTATTTAATATATTTCTAATATAATCTTCCGAATAAATATTATAATAATGGAAATTAAGTGGTTCGCCATATTCAGTGTAAGTTTCAGGCAGTTCAATTTGTTTAATTCGAAAAGAATTAGTTCCTATGAGGGTTCTAATTATTATGTGCTTTTTGCTAACTCTAATTAATTCTTTAAGAGGCTTCTCAATGGAAGGAAGGTGAAGAAATACATTATTACAAATAACAACCTCAGAATTATTATCTTCAACTGGTATATTAAATATATCACCAACTTTAAACTCTGTTTTAGTACGCAAACTATTTTCATTTAGCGCCAACAAAAAAGCTTCTTTTGCTCTTTTAATATAATATTCTGTTTGGTCAATTCCGGTATAACTAAAACTACTTTTTATTTTTTTATCAAGACTTCTTAAATAATGGCCACCTCCACAACCCACATCTAATATTCTGTCATTTTCAGTAATAATTTCATTGACTTTTTTTGCAAGTGCTTTACTGGATTCCATTTCAGGTAATTCTCCAATCGCTCTCCTATAAAATAAATCCCCATATTCTTTATCCTTATCCCAAATACGCCAACTTTCTTTCATTTTTTATGTCCCTTTATTTTATTTATACTGTTTTTAATTAACCAAACCATTGTCGTTGACAGAGTGTCTTAACTTATAAGCACCTCTAACTTTAGCCCAAAGATGAGGTGATCTAAATTTATCAGTCAATTCATTCTTGAAATATTCTCCATCCATGCCAATATATTCCATTATTTCATCGAAATATTTATCTGGAAATTCTCCATCAAATCTTTTAACTAAAGCTTGCCCCTCTTCTCTAGTTAAATGCTTATTTCTAATTTCCTGTGAGGCATCATAAGTTGCCCGACCGATACCAAACTTTATAAATGTTGTATAGTAATGAAGATCATCTATCTTATCATCAATACTATTATATTTACTGTATGTACCTTGGGTCCTGAAAGGTCTTGCTTTAAATCCGGTATTTTCAACAGCATAATAATAGACTTCCTGTGGTGTCCACTTCAAATAGTAACCCAGATAATGCACATTAATATTTTTATCTTTTAACTCATCTTCAGTTGGTGGTAAAAATGAGATTAAGTCTTCCAACCGTATACCATACACCTCTTTTATTTCTTTAATTGACACACCACCCAAATAAAGTTCATCAAGATTTTTAAAGCTGTGAAAGCTCTTATCCCTCAAGGATGTCATATTATCCGCAATTGGATTTCCATATTCGGCTTCATTTTCACCATAAAAAACTAGTGGTATATCAAATTTGGCTGCCAATCGGGGACCAATATTTTTTTGCCCTAGGATAAATGTTTGGAAGGGATGAAAAAGTTTTTCAATTGAGAGCTTTGTAAGGAGTTTCATCACTCTACCGTTTCTTCTAAAAGAAATATTATCAAATCCTCCAACATCAATCCAGTTTTTCCAATTTTCATAACCATAGTCAGTATACATTATCGGCGGCCATGTAACAGTAAGTGGATTCATACCGTATTTATATTTTAACACATGTGCTTGGAATGCACTATCCTTACCACCGCTTCCGGGAACTAAACAATCATAGTAACTATCATTTCTTCTATATTTATCAAGTAGCTTTAGAAGTTCTTCTTCTCTTTTTTCCCAATCAATTGACTCCTTTTGCTCGGCATGCCTACATGCGTCACAAACACCCTCTTCATCAAAATTAAGAGTTACCTTTTTACTATTAATTGTATGTTTAAATTCAGCAGTTGATCCCGGTCGTTGGTTAGACATAACACATTTTTTGCAGAATTTAACTCCTTGAGGTAGGCCGTAGTAAGCTTCTAATTTTTGGACTGACATGTTAATCCTTTTGTTTGATTCTTTTAGCAAAATTCTTATAAATTTTTATTCCTTCCTCTGCACTTTTTTCGGGGTGGAACTGAGATGCAAAGACATTGTCTTTTTCAATACTTGAACAATATTTGATCCCTTCATAGTCGGTATATGTAAGCGTTATATTTTCATCTTCGGTTTCAACAAAATAAGAATGAATAAAATACATAAATTCACTTTCATTGATTCCTTTTAATAATGAAATTTCCCACTTTTTTGAATTATATGGATGAATTTGGTTCCAACCAATTTGCGGTACTTTTATTTTGGAACTTATTGGACTAAATGTTGGGAATTTTTTAACCTTACCGGAAAAGATATTTAATCCCTCTGTATATCCAAATTCCTCACTATCCGAAAAAAGCAACTGGAAACCTAGACAGATTCCCATAAATGGTTTTCCATTTTCAAGTATATTTTTTATAGGATCAACAAGTTTTAATTCTCTTAAATTATTCATTGCTTCTGCAAAAGCCCCAACTCCGGGCAAGATAAAAGCATCGTTTTCTTCAATAACAGTGGGATTTGAAGTAATCATCGGGCTTAATCCAACATTTCTACATGCTTGCTCAACACTAAATAAATTTCCCATATGATAATCAATAATTGCTACATTAGTACTCATTAGTATTTCCCACTATGTATCTGCATCTAACACCTTTTTCATTTAAATATTGTTTAATCTCATTAAGGCTAACCGGATTGATTTTTTTAAAGACAGAATTTTTCCTTAAAAATTCAAAATTACCCTCAGTTTTTGTCAATAAAGGTTTGGTATTCTTTTTAACGTAATCGTAATGTAGTACTGAAGCCAAGGCGACAGCATCTGCCTTACAATCATTAATTACTTTTTTAATATCTTCTTTTGAACTCGCACCACCGTGTGCTATAACAGGAACACTTACTGAAGTTGAAACATTTCTCATTAAATTATAATCAAAGCCCAAACCTGTTCCTTCCATATCTACCGAAGTAAGGCATATTTCTCCTGCCCCTAACTCCTCAACTTTTTTAGCCCACTCAATAGCATCAACACCGGTGTATTCTCTGCCATTATCGGTATAGGCTAAATATTTGTCACCATGTTTTATTACTTCTATAGCAACAACAATTGTAGATGACCCAAAAACTTTAACAGCTTCTTCGATAAACTTATGATTATTAATAGCAGCAGTATTTATAGCGACCTTATCAGCACCAGCACGCAAGACGCGATTAATATCATCAATAGATCTAAGCCCACCACCAACTGTTAAAGGTATAAATGCCATTTTTGCAGTACGAGTAATAATATCATCCAAACTATTTCGCTCATAGAGACTCGCGACTACATCTTGATAGAACAATTCATCTGCACCGTTTTTATAGTAATGTTCTGCAAACTCTTCCGGCGAACCCAATACTCTTAAGCCTTCTAGATGAATTCCTTTTACTAGGTTTGGTCCTTTTATGTCAAGACGAGCTATTATTCTATGATTCATTTATTTTTTCTCTTTTTAACAAATAATCTGCATATTGAAAATCTGACATATCATCAATGTCTATTGATGATATTTTATCCATTAAAAAGGCAGATGTATTTTGTCCAACGAAACTTTTTTGATTTAATATAAAATCTGATTTCGCAAAATAAATTGCTCCATTAACAGCGTAAATTTTGTCAGCATCTTGCCTTCTGGTTAACTGTACTTTTTTAAACAGCGGCTCCAAGCTTCCGAGCTTGTTTATTTTATGCATCAAATAGGGATGCTTGTCAACTTCTTGTACACCAATACATGAACTTGTTTCCATATTAATACATTTTTCAATACACTTATCAATATGCCATACTTTTCGCAATGGTGATGTTGGCTGAAGAAGACAAACATAATCATATTTTTCTGTTAATATATTTATTGTGTGAATAACAGGAACAATACCTGGAGTTTCATCTTGAGCTAATTCCTTTGGTCTTATAAATGGGACTTCACAACCCCATTCCTTAGCAACTTTAATTATTTCTTCATCTTCAGATGAAAGGATGAATCTATCTATATATTTTGATTTCTTTCCTTCTTCTATAGTCCATGCAATTAATGGTTTACCGGCTAACATTTTTATATTTTTTCTGGGGATTCCCTTACTACCCCCTCTTGCAGGTATAATTGCTAAAACTGTCTTGCCATTTATCATAGCTTCAATTTCTCAACTGCTTTTTTATATTCAACCCATTCACCCGTATCTATCCAAGAATTTTCACTAATTGGATAAATACCTACTTTTCTTTTATTATTAATTGCTACTTCCACCAAATCTGTTGCATTAAATATTTCATTATCCGGTATATGTTTCAATAACAAAGGATTGATTATATACATGCCGGTATTTACAAGAAAATCATATTCCGGTTTTTCCTTTATACTTACTAGGTTCCCACCATTTTCAATTTTACATATTCCATACGGGATTTTATAATGTTTTAATGAAGTAACTATGGTAATATCATTTTTTTCATTCCTGTGATGCCTAAGTAAATCTGCATAATCAGCTTCAATTATAATATCACAGTTAGTTAGTATTATTTCTTTCTTAGTTTTTCCATCAAGCTGTTTTAGTGCACCAATAGTTCCTAGTGGTTTTTCTTCATCTATATAATTTATTTTATAATCTGGCTGAATCTCTTCAAAATATGATTTAATTATTTTTGCTTTGTGATTAACTGAAATAAAAAACTCATTTACTTTATAATCAGAAAATTTTTCAATAATAACTTCAAGGATTGTCTTATCCCCTATTGGAATTAATGGCTTGGGGAGAATTTTTGTAAAAGGGTCAAGCCGCGTTCCTTTACCTCCAGCCATTATAACTACTTCTGCATCAAGTTTTTCTTTTGGCTTGCGTATAATTTTACCGTCAAACAGATTATCCCAAACGATAAATTCAACTATTTCATTTTCTTTATTAACAACGGGTACATATACGATTTTTCGTTCAAGTATTTCTTTTTTTACTGAGTTTAAGTCATAATCAGAATAAACAAAGTATGTCCCTTCAAAACAAACTTTAAATACTTCAGATACAAGGTCGCCATCTTTTAAAATCCATCTTCTAATATCGCCATCGGTAAGAGAACCAACTAATTTATTCCCTTCATCTACTACGAAAAGAATCTTATCAGCAGTTTTATCTAACTGTTTCATAGCTTCTTTTACATTTGCGGTCTTATTAATTAATATATCGGTAAAAGGTTTTATCATAATTCAAATATAGTCTGGTATGAATCTTATTTACAATATGATTGGATGATTGGTTGATTGTTTGAGTGTTTCAATATCGTGAAAAATTTTCTTTATTAGTTTTGTTAAATTTATTGTCAATAATACTTTTTTCATTTTTTTTGCAGCCGAGCCATTACCATATATGTTGATTTTCTGATTAATGTTTTTTCTAAGCTTATCATCTAAACCTTTTTCAATAGCCGCAATTATGGATTTTTTGTTGGGTTCGCATTGAATAACTGATTTGGGAAACACTCTTCCTTTCTGTCTATCGCCAATGTTGATAGTTGGTTTATTAAAGAAAGGCATTTCAAATACTCCGCTTGATGAATTACCGATCATCATTGAGGAATATTTAAGTGCGGATAAATATCTCAATTGTCCTAAGGAAGAGTAAACAACAGCCCTATCGCTATTCTTCGTAACATATTCGTTTATTAAATTATTAATGATTCTTCCATCATTATCAGCATTGGCTTTTGTAAAAATTATTATATATGATTTAAAGCCATCTAAAGCTCTGAGTAATTCTTTAATATGTTTTTCTGAAGTCTGCTTTTCAAGTGTAACAGGATGAAATGTTACAACAAAATAGGGTAAGTCTAATTTAAAGTTTAACGAACTCATTAACTCTTCTTTTGTCAACAATTTCATTTTTTTTATATTATCCAACCCTAAAGCTCCAACATTAAAAACACTTTTAGGATTTTCACCAAGTTGTATAACCCTTTTCCTATAAACCTCAGTGGAAGTAAAATGGAGATGTGCCATTTTTGTAATTGAATGTCTAAAACTATCGTCATAAGCACCTGACGTCACCTCACCACCATGGATATGTGCAACCGGGATCCGTGCGACTAAAGCAGCAGAGACAGCACTAAATAACTCGAACCTATCTCCTAAACCTATAATTAAATCCGGTTTTAACCTTTGATAAGCTTCAGCAAAAGAAATCATTCCTAATCCCATGGCTTTAGAAACACCTACCGGTGTATCTGAAGAAAGTAATATTTCAACTTTCTCAACCTTATTAAACTCTTCTAAACTTATTTCTTTGTGTGTCAATCCAAATTCAGGTGAAAGATGCATGCCGGAAATAATTAGTTGTAATTCAATAGATTTTTCTGTCTTCAGTTCATTAATTAATGGCTTGAGCAAACCGAATTCAGCTCTTGTACCGGTAAATATGCAGATTTTCCTTTTTTTCATTAGAACTCAATCAAGTCATCAGCGGAAAATTCTTTATTTGCTACACTTCCTACAACTTCATCCCACCGCATTGGTGAAATTCCGTTTCCGGGTCTTTTTATTCCAATATTTTCTTCGGAGAAGAATTCACCCTTTTTTATTTCTTTTATTGCAATCAGACTTTTCCTTGCAATTGGTTTGTTTTTCAATTCAGATGGAGACGGTTTTTTAATACCACTTCCTAGTGCTTTTTCAATATTTCGGATTGACTGAACCATTAATTTTAATTCATCTGGTTCTAAAGATGCTTTATGGTCAGGACCCTCCATATTCCTATCCAGTGTAAAATGCTTCTCAATTACTTCGGCACCAAGGACAACAGCTGCTATTGGAACCTCAATTCCTTTTGTATGATCTGAATATCCAACTTTTACATCAAAAGCATTTTTGATAGTCAACATCGCTTTTAGATTTACATCTTTATAAGGTGTCGGATATTCTGTATTACATTGTAGTATAGTTATCTTTTCTTTATCCGTTCCATTTTCGAACAGAACATCTATTGCATCTTCAATTTCACCGAGGTCACTCATTCCGGTTGAAAGAATAACATTTTTGTTTAATTTCCCTAGTTTTCGCAAATATGGTAAATTAACAATTTCACCAGAAGGTATTTTGAAAACATCCAATCCTAATTCGTTTAATAAATCAATACTTTCTAAATCAAATGGTGAAGACAAAAATTGAATCCCTTTTTGCTTACAATAAGCAATTAAATTATGATGATCTTTAAGGCTTAATTCTAATTTTTTAATCATTTCATATTGAGATTCGTCTAAACTAGTAGTTTGTTTTTGATAATCCGCCTTCTCAGCTTTTTTAGAGACTAGAGTATTTGCTTTGAAAGTCTGAAATTTTACAGCATCTGCACCAGCATTCTTAGCAGCATCAATAAGTTTAAATGCTAATTCAATATTGCCATTGTGGTTAACTCCAGCCTCAGCAATTATAAAAGTATGTTTCATTTCAACCTATCCCCAATTCTTAATTTCCTCTCGGATTCATATTCCTCAATACAAATAGTAGAATCCCGGGTTTTTACAATTGGTTTACCTTCGGTTATGCCAACAATTGCACCACAAATGAGTTTATAAGTTGGCGATGAATTTATTAAACTTACCCTATTAATTTTCAGTTCATACTCACCTAATTGAGTTCTTGCAATGGGCCCTGGTTTACATATACTTCTTACAAAATTAAAAATTTCCCGGCTTTTATTGTTCCAATCTATCTTTTCATCACCATTTTTTCTTTGTATACAATAATGCCCAATTGGATGTATATTTTCTTGTTTTATAGGTTTAACGTTTCCTTCATAGATTAAGATTAATGCCTTATGCAAAACAATAGAGCATTCAATATAGGCTCTATTTAATATTGTATTATAATCATCTTCATCAGAAATAGGATATACTTGTTGAAGAATTATATCCCCAGTATCTATTCCTTCATCAATATAGTGTACTGTTATTCCAAATTCCTTTTCATCATTAATTAAAACCCAATTAAGAATATTTCTACCTCTATAAAATGGCAGCTTTCCTGCATGGCAGTTAATTGTTTTTAGAGGCGTAAAATTTATAAATTTTGTTCTTAATATTTGATTAAAACTCATGGAAACAAAAATGTCACATAAATATTTATGTATTTCATTTAAAAATTCATCCGAATTTACATCCCTATGTTTGATTAAATCAATGTTATTATCATTAGCAAGCTTAATAAATACTTCGTCTTCAGAATCGTAACGAACACAAATAAAACCTATCTCAAATCTTTCATCGTTATTCAACAATTCGAAAGCATAATGTCCCCATGGTCCGTCAGCAAAATATCCTATTTTAATTTTTCTCATAACCTATATCCGCTTGGGATATTTATAACTCTTTCTTCAAACCATTCAGAATTATCTAGATTTCCAGTTTTGCAGTTTTTATACATTTCAAGTTTATTCATTAATCGCCAAATAGGTCTTGTCATTACACCGTTATCATTGGTAGATTGCATGAAATTATTTCTTCCTTCTAAATTATTCAACAAAATTGTATTTAACCAAAAATTGGCTTTTGTATTAGGCAACTTGTTAAAAAATTTAATCTCAGTACTTTCAAATAATTCTTTATATTTTTCAGCAGTTTCTCTTTTGTTGGCAAGATATTTATTAATTTTTTCCATTTGTGCTACACCAATTGCAGCAGTAACATTTGTCATTCGATAATTATAAGCAACCTCATCATGAACATATTCCCATCTATGAGGAACTTTTGCGGTGGTAGTAATATGCTTTGCTTTTTTTGCAAATTCTTCGTTATCAGTAATTATCATTCCTCCGCCACCAGTTGTGATAGTTTTATTACCGTTATAACTAAAAATACCCGCAAGTCCAAACGTACCTGTATGTTTATTTTTGTAATATGATCCGAGAGACTCTGCAGAATCTTCAATTACAGGGATATTGTACTTATTACCTATCTCAACAATTTCATCTATTCTGCAAGGAAAACCGAAAGTGTGCATAGGAACAATTGCTGAGATGGGTTTATTTGTTGAAATGTTCAATCGTTTCTTTAATGAAGAATCATATTTTGAATTTTTAGATAACCAATCCTCTAGCTTTTCTGAAGACATTCCCATCGTATCTAGATCAACATCAACAAAAATTGGTTTTGCTCCACAATGAGAAATTGCGTTTGCCGTTGCAACAAAAGTAAGAGGTTGAGTAATTACTTCATCCCCGAATTCGACTCCAGCAATTTGTAATGCAATTTGTAAAGCTGCAGTTCCGTTAACAACTGCAACAGCGTATTTTGCTCCTGTAAACTCAGCGGTCATTTCTTCAAATTTTGTCACATACTTCCCAACATAAGAAACAAAGGTTGAATCAATACAATCAAGAAGGTACTTCTTTTCGTTACCTAAAAACACGGGAGCGTGAAGTGGTACAGGATTTAGATTTGGGTAAAGAGATTTGATGAAGTTTGTTATTTCGTTATACATTATAGATATCGTGTTTATAACCTGATAAATTGTTTTTTATCCATTCAATGGTTTCAATTAATCCTTTATCCAAACTGTAATCAGGCATCCAGTTAGTATTTTCTAAAAGTTTTTTATTGCTACAGTACAATCTTTCAACTTCGCTTTTATCCGGTCTAATTCTTTCTTCTTCAGTAATAATTTCAACTTCCTTCCCCGTTAAGGAAGAAATTTTTTTAACTAAGCCACCGATCGAAATTTCATTACTCATGCCGATATTGGTTATTTCGCCAAATAACTTATCTGAACTAAATATTTCAACAAAGCCTTTACATGTGTCTTTTACAAATGTTAAATCACGTGTTGGTGAGAGATTCCCAAGTTTAATTTGCTCATTACCATTTAACAACTGCGCAATAACTGAAGGTATTATTGCTCTTGCGGATTGCCTTGGTCCATAAGTATTGAATGGTCGAACAATTTTCACTGGTAGATTGAAAGATCTATAGTAGCTGATAGCCAATTGGTCCGCTGCTATTTTTGATGCAGAATAAGGAGATTGCCCAACTAAAGGATGCTTTTCATCTATCGGAACATACTGCGCCGTTCCATATGTCTCACTAGTTGATGTAAGCAAAATATTTTCCAATCCAAATTCTTTAGAAGCTTGCAGAACGTTATAAGTCCCATTTACATTTGTTTCGATGTATGCTTTTGGTGAAACATAAGAATATGGAATACCAATTAATGCTGCCAAATGAAAAACAGTACTGCACCCATGTAAGGAGTTATATACAGAATCATAGTCCCTTATATCACCTGTGACAATCTCTATTTGGTCTTTAACTTCAGAGGTCTCTAACCATCCCCAGTTATTTCTTGAGTTATACCTAACAAATGCTTTAACTTCAAATCCTTTTCTTACAAGTAATTCAGTCAAATGCGAACCAATAAAGCCACCTGCGCCGGTAATTAACACTTTTTTCATACTATTCCGTGTATTGCAAATTGTATTGCACTTTTCGAAGAATTTGAGTTTTGTTTTGTAAGTTACTTATTTATAATGACTTACAGAAGATTTTACAAGATGTTGTTTTATGCCTGGTTATGAATAAAATATCCGCTTCTCGAAACTTCTAGTGTTTTACACATCTTCCCAATCCGGTATTCATCTCTATGATCATATATGAATCTGTATTTCATGGCTGTGGTTTTGAGAAGATGGTTACCACTTTTTTTAATATGTCGCGCTCCTCTGTCATATCTGCCAATTGCTTTCTCAATTTGTGAAGTTCTAAGTCATCCGGCTTCTGGTGTCCCTTGCCCGGGAATGAATTTTCTTGATCCTCTTTGTACTGACGTACCCATCGGTATATTACATTTACATTTATTCCCAGTTCTCTGGCTACTTCGGCTGATGCTCTCCCAACTTCTGTAACTAATCTGACCGTCTCTCGCTTAAAAGCCCGATCGTACTTTCGTTTAGCTTTTTTAACTTCCATGACTGCCTCCGTTTTTGTAGACTAATATTAATTATTTACCTCTTCTTTTTGTCTACTTTTTGGGGGGTCAGTTCACTTTTTCTTAGGAACTCAGGTACTCAGTAACTTAGTCTCTACTTCTAACCATTTCCACCTCTTTCATACTGAACGAAGCTGAAATGTCTTTTCATGCTCTTGCTCTTAATCTGTCTTTAATATACTGCCTTTAAAGCTCCGCCACATGACTCACATTTTAAAATATGAGAAAATAAATGTAGCAGCACCCAAACCATCTTCAGGCACTAATAATTAATCTATAAATGAAACCCTCTTGCTGAAATGTAACAAAAGAACCATTTGCTGACCCGCTTACAACAAACTACCCGATTCTTTTTAATATTTATTTAACTCGTATTTGATCTTTTTCAAAGCTGAAATCCTCGCCCCCTCATTCAAATCTGTCCTCAAATCAATTTCAACTTACAAATTATTTTAGAAAATATCTATGATTCAAAATAATCTATGCTTTAAAAAATATTTCTTGAAATTAATTTTCACCGGACACTTTTGCAATCGCACATAAGTAGTAATTTATCGGAATTCCACATCAGTATCTCATAATTCTTTTTTGCTTATTGCCTACAGCTTACTTCTCATTCATCATTTTTCATATTCTCATTTATCAATTCTCAGCTTACAGCTTATTTCTCACTTCTTACTCTTAATTCTTTTTTGCTTACTTCTTATTTCTTATTTCTTACTGCTTATTCACTACTACTGCCAACTGCCTCTTGCCTAATAACTATCTATACGTCTTTCCTTCATCATTCCGGTTTTTTCCAAACTTCAATACCACAGTGTCACGTTCATTTCTTGGTATCTGATCAGATTTGATTGTTGTTTTAAAAAGATCAAATAAATGAGCACTCTCACTGCCGGCTTCAAGTTCGATTTTGCTTTTTGAACTTGCCGCTTGTTCCTTGCTAACACTGTCTTCTTTAATTCCTAAGGCATGTTTAAGAAGATCTACAATTTCTTCTCTTAGGTCTTGAATTTTCTCCGGTGAAGGGGCTTCTACTCTATTTAGATTCTGCTTAACCGGAACTTTGTCTTCATCAATTTGAAAATTATCAACAGCTTCATATTTCTTGGCGCCGGCTGCTGCTTCACTTTGTTTAATTGTTTCTTGCTGCTTGGCTAATTGGACACTTTCTTCTTCGCTAATAACCTCATCAAAAGCAAAAATAGCATCAGCAAAAATTTTGTCGTTTTGATTCTGGGCTTCAAAAGCCTTTAGGTCGAACGCATATACTTCACCAAAACTTGCCTCGGAATATTTTGTTTGTCCTCCGCTTTGAGAATTTGCTTCCGGTTCCCTCTTTGTGAGTGAAGTAAGTCCGAGCTGTTGTATCTTAAATCTGAATCTTTCAGGATCAAAATCAAAACGCAGATGCCTTAAATCCTTAATCGCAAAAATTGGATCGAAGTAAACTAGCTCAACTTTCCCATTTACATTTATAAAATATCCATACTTGGTAGAAAATGCATCTAACTGATTTACATTTGTCAGCAGACGGTAAACAATAAGGTTTTTAGGAGACGGGTCTTTTACATAAGTGCAAACATCAAAATAGCTAATGCTTCTAACACGCTTAACTTTTTCATTCTTGTAAATGATTTTAAAGCTATCATTAAAATTGAATCTGTTTTGAGAATAGATCAAAACATCATTCCTGCGTAAATCTAATGTTTCAAGTAGCATTTATTTTATCCGTTTAAAATCCATACCGTTGTGTAATTTAAAATTCTATATAAAAAGGTTCACAAGAATAATTTTATCGGGTTTGATTAATCAAACCCCTACAATTTTTTGTAGGGGCTTCATTCATGAAGCCCGTTTTTTAGATAAATCATTCGATTGAATCTGATTCACACAACAGATAATCTATTATTAATATTACTCTTAAAAAGTATTTCATATTCCAATTTCGCCCGAAGGGGCACAAGCAACATCCAACTCGTCTCTCTTCGATGGCGAGTCGAAGCGGGTATCCAGCATCCGTTCACAAACCGTCAACAACTATTGTTTCTAAAGTTACAACTCACAGAGATTATTCTATAGTAACACCAACTTTATTGATGTGTTCAATTATATCTTTATTCGAAATAGTGCTGTAGTCTATCACATCTACTTTGTAAGGTAGCAATAATTCACTTAAGTCTACCCGGATTTGATTTAGCTCGCTAAGACTTAATTCATCGGCAATAATTGCAATATCAATATCAGAACCCTTTCTAAAATTATTCTTTGCGCGTGAACCGAATAGAATCAGCTTCTTTACCTTGTCTTGCCTTCTTATAGTTTTAATAATGGAATCCAGAGCTTCAACCGTAATCCCATATCTCACTGCTTCAGTTTCCATTTTGAAAATCGTCTTTTAACTTAATCATTGTCTTTTCAAATCCGGCTAACTCAGGCATAAATATACCAGCTATGTTACTAACTATATCTTCCATGGTGTTTTTATCATAAGTGTGCGAAGTCAAATTTCTTGTTTCAATCATTTGCATCCAAATGTTACCGTTAGATATTAAGTTATACTTGAATGCTTCTTTAGTTGCATCGCGTGAACCTTTTATCTCAAAATTACCTTGATAATAGAAATAATCTTTTGAAACCTCTGAAATATTATTGAGGATTTAAAAACTTTTTAATGAAAAGCGTTGTAAGAGAGTAAACGAACGAGAGAAGAAGATGCGAACCAATAAGATCAATAACATCGATTTGTTTACCCAAGCAGCCAACGAAGGATTTGAGAAACACATAAAAACGAAAAGTAAACGAGCGTTGGAAATTATCAATCAAAAAATAAACTGGAACGATCTTTTAGAACCAATAGAAAAAAAGATAGAGTTGAGTAAAAATAAAAAGAGTGAAGCCGGTAGAAGTCCATTTTCGTTAGAGGTAATAGTAAAGTGCTTCATACTCCAAACAATCTACAATCTTTCCGATCCACGCTTAGAAGAAGAGATTGCTGACAGAAGAAGTTTCCAGATATTTTTAGGAATAACTAGCGGAGACTCGATACCAGATGAAACGACACTTGTTCGATACCGTAAAACATTTTCCTCTTTGGGATTAGATAAGATGCTCTTTGAGATGTTCAACAAGCAACTAGAGCAAAAGCAACTAATAGTTGGTAAAGGAACGATAGTCGATGCTACGATAAAACAAGCTCAAGCGACACCATCAAGCAACAAAGACCAAGATGCTAATTTCACCAAGAAGCGGGGAAAAACATATTATGGATATAAAGGACATATCGCGATTGATGAAGACAGCCAGATTATAAAGCGGCTTGAGTTTACAAAAGCAAGCGTTCATGACTCCAATGAATTTGATAATCTTGTCGATTACACTGAAGAAGCGGTATTTGCAGATAAGGGCTATGCGAACAAACCTAGAAGAAAGAAACTCGAATTAAATGGAATCTTTGATGGCATCTTAGAAAAAGGTTACCGTAACAAACCATTAAGTAAGATCCAGAAAAGAGTAAATCGATTACTTTCCAGTGTCAGAAACACGGTAGAGAAAACCTTTGCCTATATGAAAAATGTCTTGGGTTACGAACGTTGCAGTTATTACGATCTTAAGAGAAACCGATTTGAATTTACATTGGCGGCTTTAGTTTTCAACATTAGGAGAATGATATCGTTGACTACTTAATTTCTGCTTTAATGAGTCGACGAACGACTCGCTAAAGCAGACAACACTATTTCAAAGAGCTGATATTTATTTATAAATACGATTATTTGTCAAAAAAATCAGCAATACTTAAAAATCTATTTCTCTAACTGAATTTTTCAGATGTTTCCTTTTAATACATTCCACGCAAGTTCATGCGTAAATTCAAACGCTTGAATTAATCCTTGTTTTTCAAGGAGACTAAGTTCTCTCAGATTAATTAAATCAACACCGCTTTGTAGTTGCCGGATAGCAGCTTGAAAATTCGAGAACCTTTGTATCCATCTAATATCTGACTTATCCTTTTCCATCGCCAAAACCCTTACAAATCAAATTTCTTGATCGGATGCAAGAATCAAAACTGCGCGATTCTTATGATCCTGACTCATTTACTAAATACTATATTCTAGCTACTAAATACTAGTTCTTCCCTACTATTTACTATTGCCTACAGCCTAACGGTCTACTGCCTATTACCTATTGTCTTGCACCTGCTTGCCGATTACCCTGTGCTGAGCTTACTGAAGCATCACGCCCATCTTATCAAGCCAAGCTCAAACGGACTAATCAGCATCGGATGATTAGGCAGAATGCGCAAAGTAAATCCAAACTGACCTGTATCCTTACAATCAATTTCGCCGCGGTATAAGTAATGGGCTGATTTACCTTTCTTCTGAGCATTCAGCATTTTTACAACAGACTTTGGTGTATCAGCACCGCCGTCAACTTTTCCGTAATAGATTTGTACTTCTACATCATCGGGAGTTAAATCACCAAGTTCAACTTCTGCAACAATGTGATAAGTGAGCCCAACTTTTAAGTCATCATTTTTATTTTCTTCGCAGATGCTTAAAAAGCGGACACGGTTCCAGTTTTCACTAAGCTTATGTTTCCACGCAGAGAACTCTTTTCCTTTGTGCCAGTTGTTCTTCATCAGTCCCATACGTTTTTCGTACGAGGCAAAATAGAACTTGCGCGAATATTCCTCTACCATTCTGTGTGTGTTGTAAACCGGTCCTAAATTTTTCATGGAAGCTTTCATTGTTGAGATCCAGCCGCGCGGAAGTTTTTCCTCTCCTCTATTATAGAATAGCGGAACAATATCTTTCTCAATCGCTTCATAAATCAAACGCGATTCTACTTCATCATGATATTCTAGGTTTTCATACTCTTCTCTATTGCCTATCTTCCAGCCAACATCCGGCGTGTATGCTTCATCCCACCAGCCGTCCATAACGCTAAAGTTTAAGCCGCCGTTTGCAATTATTTTCATTCCGGATGTGCCGCTTGCTTCAAGTGGTCTGCGCGGATTATTCAACCAAACATCGCATCCCTCAACCAAATAGCGTGCAACATTCATATCATAATTTTCTAAGAACACAATTTTCTTCCTGAGCATTGGATCTTTTGACAAAGCAACTATTTCTTGAATGAGCTTTTTACCCTCATCATCTTTTGGATGCGCTTTACCGGCAATAATAAATTGTACCGGATAATCGGGATTGCTAAGAATGCTCACTAATCTGTCTAAATCTCTGAAGATTAAAGTTGCGCGTTTATATGTTGCAAATCGTCTTGCAAAACCAATTGTTAGAGCCTGAACATCAAGTACTTCGCGCGCAAAAGCTAATTCTGATTTTGACCCGCCACGCTCCACGATTTGTTTTGTTAAGCGGCTGCGTGCAAAAGCAACTAGACGCTCTCTTCTTCTTTCATGCGTACGCCATAATTCTTCATCCGGAATTTCATCAATCGCTTTCCAAACTTCGGCATCGGAAGGATCGCGAACAAATTTCTCTCCTAAATATCTGTAGAGTAATTCATTCATATCATTGGATAAATGTGTTGGTGTATGAACACCATTGGTAATGTAGTCAATCGGTATCTCATCAAATGGAATATTTGGGAAACCAGCCATCCACATTTTCTTACTAACAAGGCCATGAAGTTTGCTCACACCGTTTACATATCCGGCCATATTCATGGCAAGATGAGCCATATTAAAATTGCTCGGAGCTTTCTCTTTAATAATTGTTCCTAGTCCGTAAAAGGTTTTATCATTAATCTGAAGTTCGTTGCGGTAATAGAATCCGAAATATTTTTCTATTAAGTCATTTGGAAAAATATCTATTCCGGCTGGTACCGGTGTGTGAGTAGTAAATACGTTCGAATAAAAATTCATATCCTTTGCTTCGCTGAAAGTAAGGTTATGATTCTTTATTAAGTTTCTAATTCTCTCAAGCGCTAGAAAAGCTGAGTGCCCTTCGTTCATGTGGCAGACTACCGGCTTGACGCCCATTGCGCTAAGCGCGCGGATTCCGCCGATACCTAAAATAATTTCCTGCTGGATTCTAGTTTCTACATTTCCGCCATAGAGTGAGCGGGTAATTTTTTTATCTTCTTCCGAGTTTTCAACAACGTTTGTATCTAGTAAGAATAATGGAAGCCTGCCAACTTGTATTTGCCAGATTTGTACTACAACAGTTCTTCCGGGGAATTCTAAACTGATTTTAACCGGCTGCTGTTCCTTATCAACTACAAGCGTCATCGGCTGATTATAAAAATCGGTTATCTCATAACGCTCCTGCTGCCAACCGTCATTGGTTAAATATTGCTGGAAGTAACCCTCTTTATAGCAAAGCCCGATTCCAACTAGAGGCAATCCTAAATCGCTCGCAGATTTAAGATGATCACCCGACAAAACTCCTAAGCCGCCGGAGTAAACTTGAAGACATTCGGTCAGTCCAAATTCTGCCGAGAAGTATGCGATGAAATTCTTTCCTTCTAAATCATAATTTCTCTGAAACCAGGTGCGCTCTTGCAAATAAATATTTAACTGATCCTTTACACGGTTCATATGCGAAACAAAACTATCATCATTTGCTACTTGGTTTAATCTATCCTGGCTCAACTTGCCCAACATTAATACTGGATTGTGATGTGTTTCTTCCCAGAGTTTTCTATCTAATCTTCTGAACAATTCAATAGCGTCATGATTCCAGGTCCAATAAAGATTATGCACAATTGTTCTTAACGGCTCTAATTTCTCCGGAAGAGAAGGTGTTACATTAAAACGACCAACATAATTAATCAAACGTGCCTCCGTTGTGGTTCTTTCTGAATTGAGTTTCAAGATAAAAAAAAATCCCAACTCTTAAAAATTTGTTATTTCTTGACATTCATAATTCTTATTGATTATGTATTATACAGATATAAATCTCCTAAGTTCAGTTATTCACTCTTCGATTTTTATATCTGACTTCTTATTTCTATCTGTTTCAGTCTCTTGATCTTGCTCATGCTCTTGATCCGCGCTATTTGCGTCCCGCGCTTTTTGGCGGGATTGATCTTAATCGTATTCTGCTTTTCCATTTCCCGCCTGCCCGCCGTTTTCTGGCGGATATTCTGTCTCTCCCCTGCTCTGAGCGAAGTCGAAGTGTCCGTTTCCGTCTCACCCATGCACTGAGCGAAGTCGAAGTGTTTGCCTATTGCCTCATTTGCCTTTTCCCTATACTGGAACAAAGCCAATTCATAGTGACTAAAACAACCTAAGACTGAATTTCTTATAGCGTTCATTATTTCTTAATTTTGCTTCATATAATTTGAAACAAGCAAAGCATAAACATGAAAATGAATTTATTTTTTAGATACTCTACACTCTACGCTCTTCTTGCCTCGCATTTCGCTAGGCAAGACGGGTGTTCCACACTGGCATGTCTTCTACTTACGCACAATGAGGAAGCGTTATGAGTTACATATACTCGGCACTCATTGGATATCTTCTTGGTTCTATTCCCACAGCGTACTTACTCTTAAAAAAATCACACGGAATAGATATTACCATAAATGGAAGCGGTAATGTTGGAGCCATGAACTCCTACGAAGTTTCTAACTCTAAAAGAATCGGCATGTATGTATTCTTGCTTGACGCGCTCAAAGGGTGGCTAAGCTCATTTATTGCTTTTTATTTTTTCGGCGGAACTTTTTTGATTGCTATGACAGCTCTTATTGCCTCGGTTTTTGCTCACTGTTATTCTCCATGGCTTAAGTTCAAAGGAGGTCGTGGACTCGCAACATCAGCCGGCGGCTCTTTCTTTATCTCTCTTCCCGTGCTTGTAATTTGGGGACTTAACTGGATTGCCATTTATCTTTTTAGCAAAAGCATACACCTCGGTAATTTCATGGCTACAATTTTTACCGCAATCGGAGCTTTCGCTTTTCCGCAATTATTGATTAAATACTCATTCATTAAGCCGGCGTCAATTAATGAGTTCAGCATAACTGTAACTATATTAATGTTCATCATCTTAACAAAACACATTGCCCCGATGAGGAATTTTCTGAAATCGAATAATAATTTAAAGGATAAATAAAACTAGACAGTTTCTTTTGTGTTCTCAAAATATCTACATCCTATGCGTTCATTGTGTGAAATTTTTTAATCTATGTTTTTTGCATGCTCTTAATCCTTTGCGGACTTTGCGCTTGCTTTGCGTACTCTGCGTTTAATTTTTAGAAAATATTATTTTTGACACTACTCTTAAATCGTACAATTATTTGAAGGATAAATCAGATGTCATTTAAGTCAATTTATTTTCCCACTAACTTACTGCTGAAAGACTTTTTCGCACTTAATCAGCGTAAATCCGTTCAACTTGCCCAACAACTTTGTTATGGATCTGCGCCTGCCCGCCGCCCTTCCGGCATCCTTTTGACGGATTTTTTGGCGTGGTTCTATTTTCTTTTCTTTTTTCTTTTCTCTGTAGTCTCTGCTCAAACTTCTTTACGCGATAAAGCCAATGATGATATTTATTCATCACGCCAGACGATAATTACAAAAACTGTTAAAGAAGTAAGCCCGGCAGTAGTTGGCATAAACGTAACCGAACTCCGTGAATACAGAGACGCACGTAGTTTCGATCCAATCTGGCGATTCTGGTTCGGCGATCAATTAGACCGTGTTTATCAACAACAAATTAAAGGATTAGGCAGCGGTGCAATTATTTCCGATGACGGATATATATTAACTAATGATCACGTTGCCGGTAACGCAGTAACTGCTACAGTTACTTTAACCGATGGAAGAAAATACGATGCTAAAATTGTTGGCAGCGATCCTACTTCCGATATTTGTCTGCTAAAAATTGAAGCTAAAAATCTGCCCTACATTAAGTTTGGAAATTCAGATGATCTTATGATTGGTGAATGGACAATCGCTTTCGGTAATCCATTTGGACTCTTCGACATCAATGATAAACCAACGGTAACAGTCGGTGTTATTTCAAATACTAATATGACCCTCTCGCCGAGTAGTAATCGCTACTACGTGAACATGCTTCAAACAGATGCAGCTATTAACCCAGGCAACAGCGGAGGTCCCCTTGTAAATGCTATTGGCGAGCTAATCGGGATGAATACTATTATTGCTCAATCTCAGGATGCCACAAAGTATGGACTTAATATCGGCAGTATTGGCGTTGGTTTTGCAATTCCGGTTAACAAAATAAAAAGAATTGTTGAAGAGCTGAAAAATAAAGGAAAAGTAAACCGCGATTTTTGGACCGGTCTAAACATAATTACTGTTGATGAAAACTTCGCCAAGACTTATAATCTTTTCACTAATCGGGGTGTTATTATTAACCAACTTACAAAAGACTCTCCGGCAGATAGAGCTGGTTTAAAAGTTGAAGATATTATTGTTAGTTTAGATGGGAATAAAATCAACAATTACGAAACTTTCCTAAGCTATATTTTTGAACATCGGACTGGCGATACTGTTGATGTTACATTTATTCGTGGCGAAAAAGAAATGACAAAAAAAATGAAACTGGAGAAAACTAAATGATTGAGCGTTACACTCGCCCCGAAATAGGAAATATCTGGACAGAACAATTCAAATTAGAATCTTGGCTTAAGGTTGAGATATTAGCTTGTGAAGCCCGCGCGCAAATGGGTGATATCCCACAGAGTGATCTTGATGAAATAAAATCCAAAGCTAAGTTTGATGCTAAACGTGTTCTAGAAATCGAAGAAACTACCAAGCATGATGTTATCGCTTTCCTAACTAACGTTGCCGAAAATGTTGGTCCGGCTTCTCGTCATATTCATTACGGAATGACATCATCGGATGTTCTTGATACAGCACTCGCTTACCAAATTAAGTGCGCCGGCGAAATTCTCCTTAAAGATATGAATGCGCTTAAAGATGCGTTAAAGAAACGCGCTCTTGAACATAAGCGGACAATCTGTGTTGGCCGCTCTCACGGCATTCATGCAGAGGCTTATTCCATGGGATTAAAGTTTGCTCTCTGGTATGAAGAAGCTAAGCGTAATTTAGAACGACTAGAACACGCCGTTAAATCAGTTTCATGCGGAAAGATTTCCGGTGCGGTTGGAACTTTTGAGCACCTCTCTCCAAAAGTTGAAGAATATGTTTGCGAAAAACTTGGATTAATTCCCGAACCGGTTGCAACTCAAGTAGTGCAGCGCGACCGTCATGCTCATTTTCTTTCAACCATTGCAATCATTGGTTCGTCACTCGAAAAAATTGCTATAGAGATTCGCCATCTTCAAAGAACAGAAGTTTTGGAAGCTGAAGAATTTTTCTCGAAAGGTCAAAAAGGTTCTTCTGCAATGCCGCACAAGCGTAATCCAATTGTTAGTGAACGTATCACTGGTATAGCTCGACTATTAAGAAGTAATTCTATTGCAGCTCTTGAAAACGTAGCTCTCTGGCATGAACGCGATATTTCTCATTCTTCGGTAGAGCGTGTAATCATTCCGGATAGCTGCATTGCGCTAGATTATATTTTATCACTCGCGACTAAACTTGTGGATAACTTAATCATCTACCCGGAGAACATGATTAATAATCTTAACCTTACCCGAGGTTTAATTTTCTCTCAAACAGTACTTCTTAGGTTAACTGAAAAAGGAATGACTCGAGAAGAGGCATATGCTTTCGTGCAGAAATCCGCTATGGAAGTTTGGGCTGATAAAAATAAAAATCTTAAAGATGAGCTCTTAGCTTCCGAAAGTGTCAGAAAGTTTTTATCAGAAAATGAAATTGATGAGCTCTTTAATTCTGAAAAGCTGCTCAAGAACTTAGATTACATTTTCGCCCGCTCAGTAGAGAAGTAATTTGAAAGTGTTGCTTCAATTTTTACTTATTTAAGTAGAGACGCTCCGTCGGAGCGTCTGCTTTTAATATCTTTTTTACACCTACCGCCCGAGTGAAACTTAAGCTTGCTCAAACAGATGGCTGGCTTTTCCAATCACAAATAACCAATCACAATCCACTTTTGTTTTTTGCTCTACTTTCTACACTCTTCGTTCTTCACTCTCAACGCCATTCTGTCATAGCCTTCATCAAGCCTCTACCTGGCTTCTACCAAGCCTATGACAAGCCTAAATGTTGAGAGCCACATGTGCGCCAATATGGCGGGCTTATCATTTTAATATCCCTTGACAAGCTTTTTCCTCATAGCTATATTAGCACTCACAAATAAAGAGTGCTAAACAACAAATCATTAATCGGAGGTACAAATGGCTAATTTCAAGATTCAACCTCTCCAGGATAGAGTAATTGTAAAACCTAAAGAGGCTGAAGAAACAACAAAAGGCGGAATTATTCTGCCGGATACAGCTAAAGAAAAACCAATTGAAGGTACAATAGTAGCTGTTGGCGAAGGTAAAGTCGCTGATAACGGAACTGTTACTAAACTAACTGTTAAAGCCGGCGATGTTGTTCTTTACGGAAAATATTCCGGTACAGAAATTAAAGTTGAAGGTGAAGATTATTTAATCATGCGCGAAAGCGACATTTACGGAATCGTAAAATAAGTTTGAAAAGGAGAAATTAAAATGGCATCAAAAATAATTGAATATAGCACCGATGCTCGCTCACAGCTGAAAAACGGTGTTGATAAATTAGCTAACGCAGTTAAAGTTACATTGGGACCAAAAGGCCGCAACGTAATCATTGACAAGAAATTCGGCGCTCCAACTGTTACAAAAGATGGTGTAACTGTTGCAAAAGAAATCGAACTTGAAAACCCGGTGGAAAATATGGGCGCTCAAATGGTTCGCGAAGTTGCATCTAAAACAAGCGATGTTGCCGGTGACGGTACAACCACTGCTACAGTTTTAGCTCAAGCAATCTACCGTGAAGGCTTAAAAAACGTTACTGCCGGTGCTAACCCAATGGATCTCAAAAGAGGTATTGATATAGCTGTTACAAAAGTTATTGCTACTTTGAAATCCATGAGCAAAGAAGTTGGTGGAAGAGAAGAAATCGCTCAAGTCGGTTCTATCTCCGCTAACAACGATAAAACTATCGGCAACTTGATTGCAGACGCAATGGAAAAAGTTGGTAAAGATGGCGTTATCACTGTTGAAGAAAGCAAATCTGCTGATACAAGTCTTGAAGTTGTAGAAGGTATGCAATTCGACCGCGGTTACATCTCACCTTACTTTGTTTCTAATTCAGAGACAATGGAAGCTAATCTTGAAGAACCATACATCTTAATTCATGATAAGAAAATCTCTGCTATGAAAGACCTTCTTCCAGTGCTCGAGAAAATCGCTCAGTCTGGTCGTCAATTAGTTATTATTGCTGAAGATCTTGAAGGTGAAGCATTAGCAACTTTAGTTGTTAACAAATTACGCGGAACACTCAAAGTTGCAGCTGTTAAAGCTCCAGGCTTTGGCGATAGAAGAAAAGCAATGTTGGAAGACATCGCTGTTCTTACTGGTGGTACTGTAATTTCTGAAGAAAGAGGTTTCAAACTCGAAAACGCAACATTGGATTATCTCGGTCGAGCTAAGAAAATCAACATTGATAAAGATAATACAACAATCGTTGAAGGTTACGGCACATCTGACGATATCAAAAAGAGAATCAACGAAATCAAAGCTCAGATCGAAAAGACTACATCAGATTACGATAGAGAAAAATTGCAAGAACGTTTAGCTAAATTAAGCGGCGGTGTTGCAGTATTAAAAATTGGCGCTGCTACAGAAATTGAAATGAAAGAGAAGAAAGCTCGTGTTGAAGATGCTCTTCATGCTACTCGCGCAGCAGTTGAAGAAGGTATTGTTGCCGGCGGCGGCGTTGCTCTCGTTCGCGCAATATCAAGCTTAGATAAATTGACCGGTGAAAACTTAGACCAGGCAACTGGTGTTAAGATTATTAAGAAAGCTCTTGAAGAACCATTGAAACAAATTGCCGCTAATGCTGGTCTTGAAGGTGCTGTAGTTCTTAATAAAGTTCTCGAAGGAAAAGATGATTTTGGATTTAACGCAGCTACTGAAAAGTATGAAAACTTAGTTAAATCCGGCGTTATTGATCCTACAAAAGTTACTAGAACTGCTCTTGAAAACGCAGCTTCCGTTTCTTCATTACTCTTAACAACCGAAGCAGTTGTTTATGAGAAAAAAGAAGAAGAAAAAGCAATGCCGCAAATGCCTCACGGCGGCGGTATGGACGGAATGTATTAAGAGGTAGTATTTAGTAATTAGTACAGGGTATTTAGATAGAACCCCGGTGAGAATTCATCGGGGTTCTTTTTTGATCTTATAGGCTGTTCAAAAAATATCAATATCCTTTGCGGACTCTGCGTAATCTTTGCGCTCTTTGCGTGATATTTTTATAGAAAGGTTTTAGAGGTTTGTTCTTGTTGTAAATGAAAACAGATCGCTGAGAGCTACTTCACTTCCTTCTTAAAATACTCCAAAGTGATTTTTAGTCCCTCTGCCCTATCAACTTTTGGCTGCCAGCCAAGAATGTTCTTAGCACGAGTTATATCTGGCTGACGAACCTTTGGATCATCAACAGGTAATTCCTGGTAAATTAATTTCGACTTTGAACCGGTTAGTTTAATTACTTCTTTGGCAAAATCTTCAATTGTAATTTCATTTGGGTTGCCGATATTAACCGGCATCGGCTCATTAGATAAAAGCAATTTGTAAATACCATCAATCAAATCGCTGACAAAACAGAAACTTCTCGTCTGCTTACCATCTCCAAAAATTGTTACATCTTCGCCCTTGAGAGCTTGAGAAATAAATGCCGGGAGAGCTCTGCCGTCATCTAGCCTCATGCGAGGACCGTAAGTATTGAAGATTCTAACGATGCGGGTTTCAAGTCCATGATAACGATGATAAGCCATAGTCATTGCTTCGGCAAAACGCTTGGCTTCATCATAAACTCCGCGCGGTCCAACAGGATTTACATTTCCCCAATAATCTTCTTGCTGCGGATGAATAAGCGGGTCACCGTAAACTTCGGAAGTTGATGCGATTAGAAATCTTGCATTCTTTTCTTTTGCAAGTCCTAACGATTTATGTGTTCCAAGTGAGCCAACCTTAAGGGTCTGGATTGGAAACTTGAGATAATCAATCGGGCTAGCCGGAGAGGCAAAGTGAAGAATATAATCCACATTGCCGGGAATATGTATGAAGTTTGTTACATCTAATTTAATAAACTGAAAATTCGGATTACCGAAAAGATGCTCTATGTTTTCAATTCTACCGGTTAAAAAATTATCTATGCATATAACAGAAATATCTTCAGCTAATAATCTATCGCACAAATGAGAACCTAAAAATCCGGCACCTCCGGTTACAACGGCAACTTTCTTCATTATACTTTCAGCTTGTTCTTCTTAGAAGAACCATCTTTCGGTCTTGAGTAATAGTAGTAATACTTGTAGTAAGAACCATAACCGCTTCTGTAAGTAAAGTTGTTCAGGATAATTCCAATAAACGAACCTTGCTCGTGATTTAGTAACTCAACAGCTTTTTCCATCAATTCCATTTCGGTATTGTTTGCAGAGACAACAAGCACAGTTGCATCAACAATGCTGGAAAGAATTTCCGAATCAGTTACTGCAATTACCGGCGGTGAATCTATCAAAATGTAATCATACATCGTTTTTAACTTTTCAATAAATGCTTCCATTTGAGTAGAACTCAAAATTTCCGATGGATTAGGTGGAATCGTCCCGGCAGTAATATAGTCTAGATTATTCAATTCGGTTTTTCTAACTACCTCTTCAAAAGTAGCTTGTCCAAAGAAATAATCTGTAAAGCCCGGGAATCTCTTTTGATTAAATACGGTATGCACGCGAGGTTTTCTTAAGTCAGCATCAAGAATTATTGTTTTGAAATTAGCTTGAGCAAAACTACCCGCAAGATTAACAGTTGTAGTTGTCTTACCTTCACCGGATGTTGGAGAAGTAACAAGAAGAACTTTAAGTGATTCTTTATCAAGTTTGGAGAATTTAATTCTAGTACGCAGAGCGCGGTAAGCTTCGCTTGCGCTTGCATCGGGTTTTCTTGCAACAACAAACTCAAAGTCTTTGATTCCGCTTTCGAGTCCTTCAATTTGAGGAATCCATGCAAGTATGTTAAGATTTTTATTCTGAATGTCTTCGGGAGTTTTAACAGTATTATCCAAGTAATTCCTAATGAATGCAAAACCAATACCCATACCAAAGCCAAGAATTAATCCAATTAACACAATTAGCAGACGGTTTGGTTTAGCAGGTTTAACCGGTACTAGACCTTCATCAATAATCAAAACGTTTCCGGGAACCGACTGTTCACTAATAATAGCCTCTTGATAGCGCTCTTCAACTTGTAGATAGAGTTTTTCATAAGCCATTTTCTCTCTTGTTAAGCGTGCTAAATCTGTGCTGCTTGTTGGGAGAGCACTTAACTTTCTATCGTAATCACCACCTATCTCGTTTAGTTTTCTGTAAGAAGCATTAAGCGATTGGTACTTTGTTTCTTCTTCTAAGACTTTTGCCGTCAAAGTTTTAATTTCTTCGGGAGTAGCAGCAAGCACCCCGGCTTTGAAGACAGACAATTGATTCTTTAATCTAGCATCAATTTCATTAATCTTTGTTTCAGCTTTTTTAACAAGTGGCGAATTTGGACCAGCATCTTTGATTGCTCTATCACGTTGCGATTTCTGTTCGGCTAATTCATCCTGCATTCTCTTTATATATGGCTCAGAAGCAAGGTTATCAATATAATTTTGAATTTCCGGATTTCTCCTCTTCAGCTCATCTTTATACTGATTTAACGATTTCTCGGTCATTGTTAGATCAATTCTTGTCGCATTCATCTTAGCTTGAATATCGCTGGATTGCTCAATCAACGCTTTAGCTTGTTCCGGCAATTCTACAATGCCTCTCTGCTCCTGGTAATTCTTTAATGTTTCTTCAACACTAATAAGTTCTGATTGCTTTTCATCTCTCTGAGAAGCCAAGAAATTCTTAACTCTTGTTAGTTGTTCACGGTTGTAAGAAAGGTTAATTCCCTTGTAAGCTTCTGCATAACAATTTACAATCATGGCAGATTCAGTGGGAGAAGGAGACTCTACCGAAATCTCAACAATGTCTAGTCCTCTTTTTTGATCAATCGAAACTTTACTAGGCAGCATTCCAACAATAGAAGCAATTGTCTTAAGCCGGAATTTCCCTTGTTTAAGTTCTGATGGATCTTCAAATATCATGTAGTATTTGTTCTTAGTGCTTGAAACATTGAAACTATCCAATAGCGCATTAGCAACTTTCGATCTCAGCTTATAACTTTTAAGAATTTCAATCTCGTTGGCAATAAATCTATCACTACCAAAATCTTGAAACTCCGGCAGCAAGGAACCGGAAAGAACCGAGCCTTGCGGTTTAGAAAGTTTTAGTACTGTAGTGGACTTATAAATATCCGGCGCATTAACAGCGTAGATTATAGCTACTAATAATCCGGTAAGCGCTATCAAAAAGATTGGTACAAAATTCAATTTGACTAAATTGATATAATCACGCAAAGTATGAGTGTCTTGTACGTGCGGTTGGACGGCTGCTTTATTCACTATAACTCCTACTACCCTTTAATAATGTTTAATGCTAAAATTGATAACGATATAAGCATACTGATAACCGACATCCAAATAGAGAAGTGATCTCTGAAATATAATTTCGGCTCACCGGGAACAACTAAAACATCGCCCGCATCAAGCTTCGGCACTTTTCTATATCTGTTCTGAAGCCTTGATTCATACATTACATCATTGAAACTAAATTTAATCATCTGCTGTGTAGAATCTTCATTCACTCGTACAATACGAATATCTTCCAAATCAGCGCCTTCCATAGGTCCGCCGGCAAAGGAAAGCAAATCACTAATATCAGTGTTGATTGGAATTTTGTACTTGCCCGGGTAACGAACCCAGCCCCAAACAGAAACCGTAATATTCACCGTTTCCGGGTCCGAAAGATCAAAAAAACCGCTTTGCTGAAAAGTCCTAACACCGGATGAACCAAGATCATAGCCTTTTGATTGAGCAAAACTTAGGTTTACTAAAAGGAACAAGAATAAGAATGAAATTCTTTTCATTAAATGACTCCATCCAAGAAGATTAATTTTTTTGCTTTATTATTAAACGTGAAGATAAATAACTGCCCACAATGCCCAACGAGATGCTTATCACAACTATTATAACATTAATAGCTAAATAATACTTGCCGAATTTAAGATTATTTAAAGAGGCAGTCAATAAAACTACAGTTAAATTGAAAAATGTTAAACAAATAACCGATGAGATTATCCCTATCAGCAAACCATTGAGAATTACCGGAATTCTAATGCTTCCAATTTTTCCACCAACCAATCTCATAGTTCTAAAGAGATTTGAATTCTGCTTGATAAGAAGTTTATTGTTGCTGTAAACTAAGTAGATTGAAAGCAGCACAAGCAAAACCGATAATGGATAAAAGAAATACTGAATCATTCGAAGTGTTTTAAGCAATTTAAGTGTTGTCTCGTAATCGTAAATTACATCTTCAACACCGGCAATTTGTTTTATGCGGTTTGAAAGTTGCTCAATCCCACCCTCGCTGATTTGGCTGCTGTTCAGTGAAACTATGTATGAGCTCGGAAGCGGATTATCATCCAAAACATTTCGGAAATTCTCGCCGGTCTCTTTAATGAAAGTCTTTCCGGCTTCTTCACTTGATACATAAACAGCCGATTTAATCGGGTTAATTTTTTCTAATTCTATTTTGATTGAATCAATTTTTATGGTGGAGATATCCGGCTTCAAGAATACATTTAGCTTGATTCCGGATTTTATTGTTTTATCAAGCTCCTGAACTCCAACTACAATTGATAACGATGCTATTGTTACAAAGACCGCAAGCGATGTAACAAAAATCAGCACAACAGAATTGTAGCCGCTTTTTCGGAATAATCTAAATGCTTCTGATAAATAAAATGAAATCATATTTTTTAGTTAAAAGTTCGATTCATCAATCCAGCGAATTATCTTCCATTTTCCACTTTCATTCTTGCCAAGTGTTAAGTTCACTTTCCCGTCAATAAAGATAATGTCTGTTGGATTAAAAGTAATGGTTAAATTAAAACTCCTAACAATTCTTGTCGAGTCCGCAGTCATCGAAACAATATTGTTCCAAGTAAGATCAAGCCGCTGGGTGTTTTGGAACAGACCATTGGAAACTCTCATCTCTTCATCGCGTCCCCAGTTAACATCAACTCCCAAATCATAATCGCGGTAGCTAAATGTAAAATCTTTGTTGAGTAACTGGCTGTAAATAAGAGTATCCTTAAAAGTGTAAGCATACTGAAAATTTTGAAAGACTCCTTGAACTGAAGTCTGATCGCTAATCAGTCCGCCGGCAGAACCTAACTTTTCATCTAAAGCCGGTGCAAAGGGATTGCAACTATAAAACAACATTGCCGTGCCAGTTATGATCAAAAATATTTTAATAGAGCCTCCCTTTCAAATCGCTCCAGGATTTTTGATCACCCTTACGGATATCTTCCCAACTGCCAATCACCCATTGATTCCTCTTATCAAGATAAATCTTAAACTGAACAGTTCCTTTATAATCGCCGGTTATATTTTGATCTTTTGTGTTAACTGTTAAAGAATAATCAGCTTGATAAATTGCACTATCTCCAAGCGGAGTATTCACTTGGTTAGATAAACTAAGAGTTATTGAATTACCATTAAGTGAAATTGTTTTGAGATTGTTAAAGTATTGCCTTTCCGATTCGATTCCCCAGTTTGTTAAAACCGGATACTGAACGAAAGCTGCTGCCGAAGCAGTGAAAGTGTATTTCTTGGAACTGAAAGCCGGATCGGCAAAACAGACCATATAATTATCAATAACTTTTTCTTCGATGGATGATTTGAAATTGCCAAACAAAATATCCGGAGTTGAAGCCGGGACTTGCGTGATAGAAGATGTCGTCGGCAATTCCGGTTCACGTGTTGAGAACAAATCGCACGAAGAAAGTCCAACAAGCAATATTAGAATTAGGAAGTATTTCATTTTTGAAACACAGCAATTAATCTGTTAGAAATATTTTCATCGAAAATTGTTCCGGTATAATCTCCGAAAAGGCTAACTACTCTAAAGCCAATGCTTTTAGCTTCTTTCAAGATCTCATCTCGGCTATAGAGTCTAACCGATTCATGAAATTTAATTTCTTGATCTCCGGAAAAAACATTTATTTCTTTTACTACTCTATTGCTTTGAATCTCTCTTCGTTCAACTATTTTCCCGTTATTAATCATTTTTTCGCTTTGCGGGACTAAGTTTTCTCGCAACGTTTTCTCGTTCAGATAATCCAAAACGTAATAGCCGCCAAGTTCAAGTAGCGAATAAGCTTGTTGTATAAAGGAAAAATTTTCCTTGTCAGTTTCAAAATAACCAAAGCTGGTAAAGAGATTTACAATCAACTCAAATTTACTTTTGAGGGGAACATTTCTAATATCACTGCAAAAGAAATTTGCCGGAAGAGTTTTGTCTTTTGCAGAATTCACCGCAACATTTAGCAAAGTCTTGCTCAAATCGAAACCAGCTACATCAAAACCGAGAAAGCTGAAATAATTTGAGTGTCTGCCGGCGCCGCAAGCAGCATCAAGAATTTTTGCGCCATCTTTAATCTGTGTTGAAGATAGGATTAACCGGCAAAGCTGTACAGCTTCTTCATCATTACGATGACTGTAAACAGAAAGATAAAGCTCCGAGCTAAACCAATCTTTATACCATTCTTTCATCACAGTTGAATTCTTCCGATGAATGCCCTGCCGATTGTTGCCGAGTCGGCAAATTCAATATCGCCGCCAATTGGCAAGCCGCGCGCAATTCTTGAAATCCTAACACTTTTTTCTTTCAGCATTCTGCTTAAGTAAAGTGAAGTAGCGTCACCCTCAGCATTTGGATTAAGCGCTAATATTATTTCTTTTATTTCTTGATTTGAAATTCTATGAAGTAGTTCTTTTATTTTTAGTGAGTCTGCTGTTACGCCGGAAAGTGGATTGAGCACGCCGCCGAGCACATGATAAAGTCCATTGTACTCATTTGTTTTTTCGATTGAGATTACATCGCTCGCGTCTTCAACGATACACAGAACTGTTCTATCCCGTTTGGCACTTTTACAAATGTCACAAGTCTCATCAACAGAAATATTATAGCATTCCTGGCAAAAACGAATCTTCTCTTTCAAGTCTCTAAGCGATGCAATCAGAGACTCAACAGTTTCTCTATCATTTTTAAGTAAGTGAATAGCTAATCTCTGAGCAGTTTTCTTGCCTATCGAAGGTAGTTTGCTCAGTTCATCAATTGCTTTTTGTAGTGGCTCTGCTATCAGCACAATTAAAATCCCGGAATATTCATACCTGGAGGAAGCATTCCCTTAGTTAAGCTAGACATTTCATCTTCAGCCATTTTACCAGCTTTTTGAAGAGCTTTATTCACGGCGGCAACAACTAAATCTTCCAGCATTTCTTTATCGCTATCTTTCATTACGCTTTCATCTATTGAAAGAGAAACAAGTTCTTTTTTTCCATTCACGGTAGCTTTTACCATACCGCCGCCGCTTTCTTCTGTAACTATTTTATTTTCGAGCTCGGCTTGCACTTTTGCCATATCGGCTTGCATTTTCTGAACTTGTTTCATCATACTGCCCATATCCAGCTTCATTGTTCCTCCGGAAACTTTTTGGTTTGATTTATTGGATTGAAATTGATTTGGTTTCTTTCATTCTGAACGAAAATTAGCAAAAAAAAGAATGACAAGAAATTAAAGGCAGAAAATATTACATTTGTGCCGTCTTTCAACAAATTCATTCTCAATAAATGGTAACAAAATACGGCTTAAATACATTTCTAGTCTGCTCGACTTTTGCTGCAATTCTCGTTCTCATCGGTTTATATGTTAACAATGGTTGGATCAAATATCCTCTCATCGTTTTAGGCGTAGGATTCTTCCTTTTTACCCTAAATTTTTTCCGCGATCCCGACAGAACTCCTCCAAGCCGTGATGATGTGATCGTATCCCCGGCAGATGGAACAGTCATTATCATTAAGGACATTTTTGAAGAGGAATTTGTAAAGGATACAACAACCCAGCTTTCTATTTTTATGTCGCCTCTTAATGTTCACGTGAATAGAATTCCGATTAGCGGGACTATTGGGATGAGGAAATATATTGAAGGCGATTATCTTGTAGCTTCATACGAAAAAGCAGATAAACGAAACGAACGAACTGAAATTGGAATTGACTGCAAACATGGTAAGATGATGTTTACACAAGTTGCCGGATTTGTAGCGCGCAGAATTGTTTGTCCGCTCAAAGAAGGTGAATCCGTTAAAATGGGCAACCGTTTCGGAATGATTAAGTTTGGCAGCCGCTCCGATGTTTTTGCGCCTAAGAAATGGAAGCTGAAAGTTAAAGTTGGTGATCAAGTTACTGCCGGTGAAACAATACTTTTCGAGTTAGATAAATGAAACAAAGTTTTTCAAAAGCGTTCATAGCAAACACGGTTACTTCGTTAAACGTATTTTGCGGATTTCTTTCACTGTTATATGCATCCCAGCATGATTTCCAGATGGCTGCTGTGTTCATAATAGTTGCGGCAATCTTCGATGCATTCGACGGGATTGTAGCGCGTCTTCTCGGTACATCATCGCGCTTCGGCGTAGAACTCGATTCCCTTTCGGATGTAGTTAGCTTTGGCGCCGCACCGGCTTTCTTAATTTACAAAGCTTACGCATTCCAACTTGGCGTTGCCGGAATTGTTCTTAGCTCGCTTCTCTTAATTTTCGGCGCGTTAAGATTAGCGCGCTTCAATCTATCCGTAGAAGACTTAAATACAAAGTCGGATTTCTCCGGGCTCCCGATTCCGGTATCTGCAATCACTGTAGCACTTTTAGTTTTTTCATTTCACAAAGATGGCTCGTTGGTATTCCCATATAATTATATTGCTGCGCCATTGGTAATAGGTTTGGCAATTCTAATGGTCAGCAAAATTAGATATAACGCGTTACCAAAAATGAAAGACAAAAACTTCAAGCAGAAAATTTTATTTATCGTAACTCTGCTTGTTGCGTTAGTTTTAACTTTCCTTACGGATGGAGTTATAGTATTCTTTATTTTCCTCGGCATGGTTCTGTTTGGAGTATTGCGCGCGTTGTACTATTTGATTGCCGGTTCCAAAGATGAAATTGAAAACGAAATAAAAGTCTCGGAGAATTAAATTGTTTAAAGCAACTGTTATAGTTAAAAGAAGACCAACAATTGTTGACCCTCAAGGGAAGGCTGTTGAACAAGGAGCTAAACTTCTTGGCTTCAATAACGTCCGCAAAACAAGAATTGGCAAATACATCGAATTTTTTGTTGATACAACAGACAAGTCTCTTGCTGAAAAGGAAGTTAAAGAATATAGCGAGAAGCTTCTTTCTAATCCTATTATGGAAGATTTTGAATTTATGCTGGAAGAGGTTAGATGAAACCGAAATTCGGCGTTGTAGTTTTTCCCGGCTCCAATTGCGATCACGATGCATATTATGCTGTTAAGAAAGTTTTAGGATACGAAGCAGAGTTTCTTTGGCATAAAGAAAAAGACTTAAAAGGAAGCGATGTAATTATTCTTCCCGGCGGATTTTCTTACGGTGATTATTTAAGAACCGGCTCAATAGCCCGCTTCTCTCCTATTATGGATTCTGTTTATTCATTCGCCGAAAATGGCGGTGTAGTAATTGGAATCTGTAACGGCTTCCAAATACTCTTAGAAATTGGCTTACTTCCCGGTGTAATGATTCAGAATGAATCGCTGAAGTTTGTATGTAAAGATTTATATTTAGCAGTTCAAACATCAGATTCAATTTTCACAAAGGATATTGGGCAGAGTGTTATTAAAATTCCGATTAAACATGGAGAAGGCAATTATTATACTGATGAAGAAACGCTGAAAAGTCTTGAAGAAAACAACCAGATACTTTTTAAGTATTGTACAATAGATGGTAAGATTGAGCCGGAAGCAAATCCTAACGGAGCTTTGTTAAACATTGCCGGTATTATGAATAAAAGAAAAAATGTAATGGGAATGATGCCGCATCCGGAAAACGCTTGCGACCCAATACTATCAAAAACAGACGGCGCGCTGATTTTCAAATCTGTAGCAATGAATTTGTAAGTTCTATTTCTAATGTTGTTGTTGGACTAAAGTCCAGTTTAGTTTTTGCTCTAATAGAGCACAATACATGGGCTTTAGCCCAAAAATAGTTAGGCGATTATAAAAAAATAAATAGAGGTAACTATGTTCGGTAACTTAGGAGCCATGGAAATAATTCTCATCGTTCTTGTAATTTTAATTCTCTTCGGCGCAAAAAAGATTCCCGAGCTTGCACAAGGTGTTGGCAAAGGTATGAGAGAATTCAAAAAAGCATTAAACGACGTTCAAGAGGAAGTTAAGAACGCCGATAAAATTGATGACAAGAAGTAAAACTTTCCGGATTAATTTTGCTCACGTATAAAAACCATTCAGAAAAAATTAGTTTGATCAAAGAGGGTAAACTTTCTCTCTCGGAGAACATTACCTTCTTTCTCTCACGCATTGAAGAGAACAAACATCTCAACGCATTCAATTTTGTTTTTGAAGAGTGTGTTGAAAATGCAAAAAGCATAGAAGAGAAAATTAAAGCCGGTACTGCGGGCAAACTTGCCGGAATGGTAATAGCCATTAAAGATGTACTTGCGCTTGAAAACAAACCTCTTACGTGCTCTTCAAACATTCTTCGCGATTTCAAATCTGTTTACACTGCTACCGCTGTTCAAAAATTGATTGACGAAGACGCAATCATAATCGGTAAAGCTAACTGCGATGAATTTGCGATGGGTTCTTCAAACGAGAATTCAGCTTTTGGTAAGGTTTTGAATCCAATAGATAATTCAAGAGTTCCGGGCGGATCAAGCGGTGGCTCTGCAGTCGCTGTAGCAGCTAATCTTTGCGACGTAGCGCTTGGAACCGATACCGGCGGGTCAATTCGTCAGCCGGCATCTTTCTGCGGCATAATAGGACTCAAACCAACCTACGGAAGAGTTTCCCGCTTCGGCTTAACTGCTTTCGCTTCCTCGTTTGATTCAATTGGACCATTCGCAAATTCTGTTGATGACGTAGCTTTGGTTTTAGAAGTTATTGCCGGCGAAGACAAAAAAGATTCAACTTGCGAAAAAGTTAATGTGCCGGAATATTCAAAATCATTTAATGAAGAGAAAAAATTTAGAATCGGAATTCCAAAAGAATACTTTGCCGAAGGATTAAACTCAGAAGTACGCAAGGCAATTGAAGAGAAAATAGAACTGCTAAAACAGCAAGGACATACTTTTACTGAGATTTCTCTTCCCCATACCGAATATTCGATTGCGACATATTACATCTTAACTACTGCGGAAGCTTCATCAAACCTCGCCCGTTACGATGGAGCTCACTATGGTTTCCGTTCAACTAAGCCGGCAAATCTTGAAGAACTATATTCTTCTTCGCGAACACAGGGTTTTGGCAGCGAAGTTAAACGGAGAATAATGCTTGGCACTTATGTTCTTTCTGCCGGTTATTATGATGCTTACTACCGCAAAGCTCAGAAAGTCCGCCGCTTGCTGAAAAATGATTTCGACGCAGCCTTCAAACAAGTTGATTTAATTCTAACTCCTACTGCACCAAGTGTTGCCTTCAAGATAGGCGAAAAGACCAACGATCCGTTGGCGATGTACTTGGAAGATATTTACACAACTTCGGCAAATCTTGTTGGCGTTCCCGGAATAAGTTTGCCGGTTGGTTTCAACAGCGAAGGGATGCCAATCGGAATGCAGTTGATGGCAGATCAATTCCAGGAAGAAAAACTCCTCCAATTCTCTAAACAGATTTCTTAGCAGAGAAAATGTTCAATAGCCGGAAGCAAAAAAGAATTCTCGTTGTGCGCACAGACAGAGTTGGAGATGTTTGCTATATAACTCCGGCACTACGTGAGCTGCGCAGAACTTTCCCCGATTCATACATCGCAACATTAACAAACCCCAACACAAGTAATCTTATTAAGAATAATCCAAATGTTGATGCAATTATTATAGATAATTTAGCTAAAGATAAATTTTGGAAAGTTGTCAAAGAATTAAGGAAACACAGATTCACACACGCGTTGCTGATGCAGCCTACTGAGAGAGCCGCTTATCAGCTTTTTTTTGCCGGAATTCCATACAGAGTTGGAATCGGGAGAAAGTTTTACGAAGTGATAACATTCATGCATAGCGTTTCAAGAAATAAATTCATCCCGCTTCGCCATGAAGCCGATTACTGTATGGACATGGCAAGAAAAATTGGAGTGACGACTAATAATATCAAATTGGAAATTTTTCTCTCTGATGAAGAAAGAAAAGAAGCTAAGGACTTTTTTGCGAAACGGGACGTTTCCGAAAGCGATCTGAAAGTTTTTTTTCATTTTGGTTCGCTTGGCTCTGCGCCGCACTGGAATGAGGAAAAGTACTTCTCCCTTGTCCAGAAATTTTGTTCTACATTCTCAGATAAACCATACAAAATAATTCTCACTGCCAAAGAAATGTCGCCGGAGTTTCGGCTAAAAATTGCACAGCTGTATAATACGCGCATTCATGATATCTCAAATGAGCTTTATGATCTTCGTGATTTGATTAAATACACTTCGCAAGCTGATTTGTTTTTTGCGCCTTCAACCGGACCACTGCATATTGCAGATGCTCTGAACATCAAATGCGTGGGATTGTACTGTCACAGATATGCAAGCCGCCCTCAAATACATGGCATATTAAACGACCGTTCTATCCATCTTGAAGTCTCTGAAGAATATTGCAACAAGAATTGCAGTGCTGACAAGGAGAAATGCGCTATTCAAACCGGTTTAAGTGAAGAAGACGTTCTCGAAGCGTTTCAAAAACTACTTTTAATTAAGTGAGATGATAATGGATTTTAACGAGTTAAAAATTCCAAAGTGTAAAAAGTTTAACGGTTACAAGCCTTGCGTATCATATAAAAACTGTTTGGAAGAAGGCTGCCAAGCAGATTGCGAAGAGAATCAAATTGGGACGAAGATATTGATGATTTCACTTGACGCCCTTGGAACTGTTTTGATGAACACTGCTATACTCCCTTCAATAAAAAGGAAGTTTCCGGTTAGCACAATTTATTGGATTACGATGCCAGCTGCTGAGAAAATACTTTTTAACAATCCGCTTATTGATAAAGTGCTTACATGGACGGATGAAAACAGAATGGTACTCCGGCAAATTAAATTTGACTACGCGTACAATACAGACAAATCAAATTACGCTTGCGCGTTTCTCAATGAAGTAACTGCCGAAAACAAATTAGGCTTTGTACTAAATGATGATGGGAAGATTGTTCCGGCTAACAAATCGGCAATGTATAGCTACATTCTCGGTGTTGATGATAATTTGAAATTCCGAATCAACCAAAGAAGTGGTCTCGATATTGTTCATGAAGTTCTTGAGCTCGATTACAAGAAAGACGAATACATTTTTGAATTTACAGAAGAAGAAAAACAGTTCATAGAGAACTTCAAGCAAGAGATTAATTACGATTCTAAAAAGTATTACGTAGGCTTCAACACCGGCTGTTCAAATTTATTCCCAAATAAAAAAATGACAGTTGAACAGCATGTTCACTTGATTAAAGAATTTGCTAAAGATGATAATCTGAAAATAGTTTTGTTTGGCGGACGCGAAGACACTGAACGTAACCAGCAAATTATGGATTTGTTGCCCGCAGATGTGCAAGCTAAGGTTTTGAACACACCTTCAACACTCGGTTTGCGCCGAGGCGCTTGCTTTATGAGCATTGCAGATTTAGTAATCACCGGAGATTCCTTTGGGATGCACATGGCTATCGGCTTGAAAAAATATGTTATTGCTTGGTTTGGTCTTTCTTGTGTTGCCGAAATAGAAATTTACGGACGCGGCGAAAAAGTATATCAGAAAGATTTGGAATGCTCGCCTTGCTGGGAAAAAACATGCCCATATAATCTCGAATGCATTTCGATGATTGATTTGGATAAAATCGTTTCCCTTGCAAAGCAAAATTCGCTTTTAAAAAATTAGTGTCTAAGTAACTACTAAGTATAAATACTCAACTCAAATTCTATGAAGCGTTAATATTAAATTCTCCTCTATCTTTCCCTATCTATATCAGTATATTTCTTAAGTAGTTTTATAACAATAGTCAGATTGTACACATTGCTAAATAACGGCTTTCTTTTCCGAGGTTTATCTGCCATGAAAATATCCTTTTCTCTATTCCCATTACTTTTAGTTCTACCTTTAAGTTTATTAGCGCAAACCCCAATTGAGGCTCCCGAGTTTTCAACTAAAAGAGGTTTTTATTCGCAAAACTTTGATCTTACGATTACATCCGCAGTACCCGGCGCAACAATTCTTTACACAATAGATTGTTCGGACCCGCTAACTTCCTCGACGGCTATTACACAAGCATCACCGGCAACTGTAAGAATTGATCCGGAAACTACACTTGGCAATAAACCTAAATCACCAAGTGTGGTTGTTAGAGCATGTGTTAAAACAGTAGATGTTTTATTTAGTAAGACAATTACGCATACATATCTTTTCATAGATAAAATTCAAACTCTTTCGCCACAAGGACAAAAACCGGCAGCTAATTGGCCAACTGCTACAACCAGCGGTAATCCGCAGGCAATTGATTACGGAATAGACCCGGATGTTTATAACGATACCCGCTATAAAGATTTAATAGATGACGCGTTATTAGCTGTTCCATCTATTTCTATTGCTACTAACACCGAGCACATTTTTTCTAGAACTACCGGCATTTACATGAACGCATTGAAAGCTGGTGATGCATGGGAAAGACCAACTTCAGTAGAATTGCTGAATCCCGATGGAAGCAAAGGATTTCAAGTAAACGCCGGAATTAGAATTCGAGGCGGATACAGCAGCCATGGTGAAAATCCCAAACATGCATTCAGACTTTTTTTTAGAGCAGAGTATGGCGACGACAAACTTCGTTTTCCATTATTTGGAAAAGAAGGAACCGATGAGTTTAACAAAGTTGATTTACGAACCGCACAGAATTATGCTTGGAGTTATCCCGGTCATCTTGGTGAATATAACACTATGATCTCGGAAGTATTTTCTCGCGATCTCCAGAGAGAAATGGGGCATCCTTACACAAGGAGTAGGTTTTATCATCTCTATTTGAATGGTGTTTACTGGGGACTTTATCAAACACAGGAAAGATCCGAAGAGGACTTTGCAGTAAGTTATCTCGGGGGAATTGAGGAAGACTACGATGTAATAAAGCCGGATGACAATAAACAAATTGAGGCAACTTCAGGAAATCTTGCGGCATATACCGCATTGTGGAATTCATGCAAAATAGGTTTCACTTCTTACGGAGAATATTTCAAAGTACAAGGTCTCAATGTTGATGGAACACCAAATATCCAATACAAAAAACTTGTGGATTTAGATAATCTAATAGATTACATGTTAACCATTTTTTTCACCGGCAATTATGATTCGCCGGTATCCTCGTTTGGCGGTGATAGTATGATTAATAACTTCTTTGCTATATATAACAGAAACGCCAACGAGGGATTTAAGTACTTTGCGCACGATGCCGAACATTCTTTAAGAACCACTTCCGGTGAAGGTCCTGGTATTGGTCTTTATGAAAACCGTGTTAGTCTTAGTAGAATGAATATTACAAGTTTCAATTCATTTAATCCCCAGTGGCTTCATCACAGGCTCTCTGCCAATCCGGAATACAGATTGAAGTTTGCAGACCGGGTTTACAAACACTTTTTTAATGATGGAGTTATGACACCATCAAAATCAATTTCACTTTTCAAAGCACGCGCAAAAGAAATTGAAATGGCAATTATTGGCGAATCGGCACGCTGGGGAGATACTTACTATTCTCCGGCACGAACAAAAGATAACGATTGGCTCCCGGCTGTAAATGATATCGTAAATAATTATTTCCCGGTTAGAACGAATATTGTTTTAAGCCAACTTTTGAGTGCTAACTTATATGCAACTGTAAACCCTCCCGATTTTAGTATTGGGGATCAAACCATAACTGAAACAAGTGCTTCAATAGTAGGGGGCGGTAAAATAAAAATATCTAATCCTCACAGACCAGACGGCACTGTTGTTTATACTATTGATGGGACAGATCCGCGAGTAATTGGCGGAACAATTTCGAAAACTGCCGTTGATGGTGGAGATGAATTCGAGGTTGCAGTAAATCAAACTACAATATTGAAAGCAAGAACTCTTAACGGAACAAGCTGGAGTGCGCTTCACGAAATAGTTCTTAATGTGAATGCCGATCTGAAAAATTTGAAGGTAACTGAAATCCACTATCACCCGCTTGATAATGGGGCTATTAACAACAGTGAATATGAATTTTTAGAACTGAAAAACACTGGGAACGTTCCGCTAAATTTATCATCGGCAAAATTTGTAGAAGGAATTGATTACTCCTTCCCGGTCGGGACAAACCTTGACCCAAATAATTTTATAGTTATCGCATCGAACAAACAAGAATTTAACGTTAGATATAGCACCGCTCCCTTTGATGAGTATGGTGGTCAATTAGATAATAATGGTGAAAAAATTGTTCTTGTCTCGGCGGTAAACGATACGGTTTTTTCTCTTAAGTATGATGATTCAACACCTTGGCCAACATCAGCAGATGGAGATGGTTTTTCTCTTGTATCCAAAAGTTCATCGCCAACCGGTGATTTGAATGATGCTGCCAATTGGCGCGCATCTAATTCTATTCATGGTTCTCCAGGCAAAGATGATCTTAATAGTTCAGGCATAGAAGAACATCAATCAACTGTCCCAACGAAATATTCGCTAAATCAAAATTATCCTAATCCGTTTAATCCGGAAACGACAATAAGCTTTACAATACCAAACTTAGAGACGACCCGGCGGGTCGTCTTTACAACGTTGAATGTTTACGATGTTCTTGGAAGAGAAGTTGCAACACTTGTTGATGAGTACAAGCAACCTGGCAATTACAAAGTTACATTTAACGCGCGTCATCTCGGGCGCGGTAGAGACATACCAAGCGGAATTTATTTTTACACACTGAAAGCCGGTTCGTATATAGAGACGATGAAAATGGTTCTGCTGAAGTAGTTCACTTTTTATTGTCTTTAGCTTTCACATTCCGGATTTCCCAGATTTTTGTGTAAGTCATCAAATTAGTCATAGAATTCATGATAGCTACAAGCAAACCGTGTAAGCCATCTTTGTAAGCTTTGCGGGAAAAATAATCTGTAAGAAACGCTGCAATTGGATGAAGAATTAAATCAAACGCATTCACCTTTTCACCGGCTCGCTGCTCTGCGGCAAGCGTAGAGTAATGATTTATTTTTCTGTAAGCCTCTTCAAGAGTCCGGTAAGAATAGTGAATTATATCCCCGCTGATTATTTCGGTATTGCCGTCAACTTCAAAGCCTTCGTGAACGAGAACATTTGTCATTCTTGCTTTTTCTTTTCTAAAAACTCTAAGCTGACGATCAGGATACCAATTAGCGCCTGTTATCCATTTCCCTAAAAAATAATTTCTTCTGGCAACTTTAAATCCGTTAGCTTCTGTTGGAGCAGATAATATTTTGTCTATGGAATCCCTCAATTCCTCGGTAACTCTTTCATCGGCATCCAGGCTAATAATCCATTCATTGCTTGCCATTTCAAGTGAAAACTCTCTCTGCTTGGCAAACCCTTCCCACTTCTTCCGGAATACTTTGTCTGTAAATCCCTTGGCAATTTCAACCGTTTTGTCAGTACTGAATGAGTCAATAACAACAATTTCATCTGCCCATTTTACACTTTCTAGGCATTCGGCAAGGTTTTTCTCCTCGTTAAAGGCAATTATAACTGCTGATATTCTCTGTCTGGCTCTCTGCATAATCCGCTGTTAATTTTGGGGCAAATTTAAGAATAAGAGGGCGGTTATTCTAAAATTGATTAAGGAAATTTCATCAGCCTTTCTTAATTTTACCGCAAGAATTTTAAATTAACTTTAAGGAAGAACATGAGCATCCTACTCGATAAGAAAACCCGCGTTGTAGTTCAAGGAATTACAGGCGGAGAAGGTTCTTTTCATACAAGACAGATGATTGAATATGGAACTAACGTTGTTGCCGGAGTTACTCCTGGAAAAGGTGGTCAAAAGTTTGAAGAAACAAACGTCCCGATTTTCAATACAGTTGCAGATGCTGTAAAAGAAGTTAAGGCAGACGCTTCTGCTATTTTTGTTCCGCCAGCATTTGCCGCGGACGCGATTCTTGAAGCTGCCAACGCGGGAATAAAATTTGTGGTATGTATAACTGAGGGCATCCCAACCAAGGATATGGTTGCCGTTTACAATTTGATCAAAGAGAAAGGCGTTGCCCTTGTTGGACCAAACTGCCCCGGCGTAATTTCTCCCGGCAAAGCTAAAATTGGAATCATGCCCGGCTTCATTCACAAGCAAGGTAAGATTGGTGTCGTATCCCGTAGCGGAACCTTAACCTACGAAGCTGTAAAACAGTTAACAGATTTAGGAATCGGTCAATCAACTTGCGTTGGTATCGGCGGCGATCCAATCATTGGCTCACGTTTCATTGATGTAATTAAATTATTCAATGAAGACAAAGGCACCGAAGGAATTATTATGATTGGTGAAATTGGCGGAAGCGCTGAAGAAGAAGCAGCCGAGTTCATCAAAAAGTATGTAAAGAAACCGGTTGTTGGATTTATTGCCGGAAGAACAGCACCTCCGGGAAGAAGAATGGGACACGCAGGCGCAATCATCTCAGGCGGAAAAGGAACTGCGGCAGAGAAAATGGCAGCTATGAAGAAAGCTGGAATTCATGTAGTTGAAAGTCCGGCAGAAATTGGCGTTACAATGAAAAAGGCGCTTGATAAACTAAAAGCTAAATCTGCACCAAAACCAGTTGCAAAGAAAAAAGCTAAGGTTGTTAAAAAAACTTCCAAACCGGCTAAGAAAGTATCAGTTAAAAAAGCAGTTGCTAAGAAACAAATTAACAAGAAAAAGAAGTGATTAGTTGTTTGTGGTTGGTGATTAGATTTTTCGCCAATCGCCAATAACAAATCACCAATAACCAAAAACAAACGGAGTAAACATTGAGCAACAAAACACTCGCAATTCTCAAACCAGATTGCGTTAGAAAAAACTTAATTGGAAAAGTAGTATCTCAAATACAAGAAGCCGGCTTCAAAGTAAGCGGCTTGAAGATGGTTCACTTAACCGAGGATTCCGCAAAAGGTTTTTACGAAGTTCACAGTGAAAGACCTTTCTTTAATGATTTGATCGCATACATGACTTCCGGTCCTTGCGTGCCGATTGCGTTAGAAAAAGAAAATGCAGTTGAAGATTTCCGCAAGCTAATTGGCGCAACAGACCCAACCAAAGCGGCTGAAGGAACCATTAGAAAATTATACGCTGAAAGCATTCAAGAAAATATTGTTCACGGTTCGGATTCTGATGAAAATGCTGCGAAAGAAATATCTCACTTCTTTACTCGAAAAGAACTTTTAGAAATCAACGGTTGGAAGTAAAACCGGCTCCCCGTTTTGGGGAGTTTTTATTATTTGAAATAATGTTCAGATCCAATGTCATCTTGAGCTTGTCGAAAGATGACATAGTATTTTAATCATCACACCTCGACAAGCTCGGTGTGACAAATGAAGTCAATATCAATGAGTAAGGCAATGAAAAAAATCATTTCTGTTTCAATAATTACTGTCCTTTTTATCTCGCTGTTTATTTCTTGCGGCGATAAAGAAACAAAAACTGCTTCGTCAATCCAAACAGATAAGCTGGAAAGTGTAGCAGTTGGCGCAGAGAAAATTTATCTGCGTTACAAATTTTCCAAAGGCGAAACATTCAGATATAAGCTAACTACTATTTCCACAAACGAAGAAGCAGTTGAAGCTGATTCAATTATGAAAAGTAAAGGGAGCCAAACTTTAAGCTACATTTTCGATTGCGAAATTCTTGATGTAGATGAGGACAATGTTGCAGAAATCTCCCTCAAAGTTTCGAATATTAAGTTCGACGCAGAAATCAACGGGACAAAAGTTAGCTACTCTTCATCAACCAAAATCTCCGATCAAGAAAAACTAAAATTCATGGAGTATGAGACAATCTACAACACACCTTACCGTGCAAGAGTAAACCAGCGCGGCGAAGTTCTGGATGTAAGCCGAATCGAAAAGATGGTTGAGAAAATGAACGCAATGTCGCCTCAGAAGCAGAATTTAACTACCGATCAGAAAGTACAGTATGCGCAGCAGCTTGGGGAATCCGCTATCCGCCCAATTACACAAATGTTGTTCAGAGAACTTCCGGCAAACGATGTAGCAAAAGATTCTTCCTGGATTAGACAATATCCCCAACAAATGGGTACAATGAGAATTGACAACACAGCAAAGTTTACTGTGATTGATTTTGTGAAAGTTGGCGATAACAAAGCCGCAAAAATTAACGCAAGCTTGTCTGCAATTGCTTCCGGTCCAAGACAAGGAACTGAAAACGGAATTACATATAATTTTGGCGATCCTAAAATTGGCGGCTACGGAACAATTATTTTTGATTTTGACAGCGGTAAGTTGATTAAAGCTGATACCGGCACTGATGTGAAAATGTCTATGAGAATGGAAGGTAAAGATTCAATGGGAAAAGTTAGAAAGACAAAAAGAATAACAAACTCGATCAACAAGAATTTAGTAGAGCTGCTGTAAAGTAATTAAAAGCTGTCGCGGACCACTCCGCGACAGTTAGTTTTTTCTTCTTTGAATCCATCCTTTGAAAAACAATTTTCCCAACAACTCGCGAGTTGTTCGCTTGTATTTTATTGCCTATTGACTTAATTCTTTTTTAAGCGATTAAGCCGCACAAATTCATATCACTCTGTCGATTTTTCAAAAAGCAATTTCCCAATCCACCAAATCGATTGGCCAAAATTGGATATCAATTGTTCTCCTTGCCTCAAAAACGACTTGCTTTCGTCAATTCCCGCGAGTTTTAATGCATCTCCGATATTAGAGCTAGTGGGGTGAGCATCCCCTACTCGCATATCATATGCACCAACAATTGGTCCAATGACTTTACGAGCTTTATCAATGCCAATTTTCTGAGCTAGTATATCCTGTAAGAGCTTATTTGAGCTCAATTTCTCCTTATCTGAATGTGTTGATAATTTGCGTAGTTCACGCACATCAAGACGGTCAGAAAAAACACGAATGAGCTCTTTTGCCAATCTCAGCAATGATTCTTGATCCCTGCTGGCAAAGCGAGATATTTGCTTCATAGATTCTGAGCTTTCTATTTTATGCTTGAAAAGAGAAATTTTGAAATCATGTTGAAACATGTCCTCAAGCTTACTCATAACTTCAAAAAAAAATTCTTCAGCAGCATGGGTAGATGCTGGCTGAACTTTCCTTGTGAGGCTAATAATTCATTCGAAACCTTTCCATCTGGGACAACATTTTGGGTTGCCCAAACATGCTGCTCCCACGCTGGAAGGCGAGCTATATCATATGCGTAAACTGTGATTAAATCAGAAGAATTTATACCGAAGTGGATAGAATATCCAGATGTGGACAGAATGCCTCCAGTTTCTGCTGTAAACCACTTAAGGGAAAATCCTCGAAGACCAAGAAGCTCATTTACTATGCTTGAACGAAACCAAAGCCATCTACCAATATCTTCGTTGTTTAATTCAGTAGAAGCCATCCATGACCCATCTGTCTCTACTATGAATTTAGGTAAATTTGTGTCTTCATCTCCCCTAATTCGCTTGCTTGTCCCTGAATGCTCAATCCATTCATCGCGCCAAAACTCACCTGAAATCCGCACACCATTATAACCGCTACGATGACCTTCGGTTGTTTCAGAATCAGTATTTTCGTTTGTTTCTGGTCCCATAACTGGCGCATCTTCTTCTTCATCAACATCAGTTCGCCAAGCTCGCAACATAGCCCAACTGCCGCCAAATACATCATTTAAACTTCGCATTAGCAACTCATATCGACCACCATCTCGCTTCTCCTTATGTTCTCCCAAGCCTGCGTATTCACTAGCTTCAAGCGTTACTACATTTTCAACTCTTTGACGGTAGTAAGACAGGCGAAGTGATAAACCTCTAGCAGCCAAATAATCGAGAAGGTACTCTCTTTTAATCTCTATCAGGTGCTTTTTACCTTCATCATCATGTACTTCTCTTGCAACAACAACGAAATTCTCTTCTGGTCTTACCCAGTTAGCTCCTTCTTTTATAAGACGAAGAGCAACAACTAAGTCAGGATTCAAAATCCATAGATTTCCACCAATTACTGGTTGAGGGTGTTCAAAGACAAGGTGAATTCCTATTGGTTCCTTGTCATTCCTTTGGTACTGCTCAATAGTAGAGTAATAACCATCTTCGTAAGCATAGGGTTGAATATAACAACCTAATCCAATATCCCCCCAGCTAAGATTTTCTGCAATTTCTCGATGTTCTGGAGGAAAGGCTACAGACCCGCACCCGAAATACTCTTCGATGTATCCGGTATCGCTAACTTTACCTTTCTCATCATTAATTGATGCCCTCAAAGGCACCCAGGTTGATTTCGAATAGGTTCGGCGTGTTTCCTTTTTTTGAAGAATCCAATCTTTGTTCATATCCCTAATTACCTGTTGGCAGAACTATTAATTATCCCGCCACAATTATGGGCAAATTTACACAGCGGTTGTGTGTTAGAATTCGCTCTTCGTACACTTCCTGTTCGAATGTTGTTTTAAGCAAGCTTACGGCTAACTGCTTATAGCTAATAGCTAAAAGCTTCTAAGAGATTCTTCTCCGAAGGAGTCCTTCGGACACTTCGCTCAGAATAACAAAACTTTACTTCTTCTCCACTACTACTTTTGAACCCTCAACACGTATTACAACAATCTCAGAATGCCTAGGAATGTAATCTCCGTCAGTGATTACGTCCGCTCTTAAGCCGTTAAATATTGCTGTGCCGCTTGGTCGTAAATCTGTAAGCGCTGTACCGGCAACGCCTACTAACTGTTCATACTGCGAGTTTGCAGCATAGCCGGATTTTGAAGGAAGATTGTCGTGTAATATCAATCGGTTAAATGTTTCCGACTTTGGCAGCAACTTCCACAAGAAATAAATTACAACCGCTGTCATTACAAAACTTCCGGCTAATTGGATGATTGCAATCGAAATAGAATTTGTTGACGCAATATCCAGATCGGAAATCAACCCGAAGAACAAGCCAAGTATCATCAAAACAATTCCGGCGAAACCGGCAATTCCAAATCCGGGGATAACAAAAATCTCAATGATTAAAAGTATAACACCAACAACAAAAATTATTATTTCCCAGATTGTTGCCAGCTGTAAAATGTAACTCGTCCCAAAAAACAAAGCGAGTGCTATTACTCCCGCGGTTCCGGCAAGTCCCCAACCCGGTGTTTTAATCTCAGTAAACAAACCAATCATACCAATCATTATTAGCAGCGAAGAAATAACCGGATTGTTAATAAAGCGGACAATATCTTCCGCCCAGTTAGAGCTTACGTCAACATCTTCTTCATTCATCAAACCGTAAATCTTTTTTACCTCTTCAATCGAAGTTAAAGTTGTGTCAGCCATTTTATATTTAACTGCTTCTTCAGTAGTTAGAGTTACCAACTTTGTGCTATCATCTTGCAAATCTGGGACAACAACGGTTTCATCAACCATAGCTTGAGCTATATCGGTTCTTCTGCCATTCTTCTCAGCAGTTGCGCGCATCTCTGAACGCATATACGATTGATATTTCTCCGCTTGCTTCTTCCCTTCTTGATCAACAACAGTCGAAGCGCCTATAGAAGCGCCGGGCACCATAACAATCTTTTCGCAAGAAAGAGCTATTAAAGCCCCGGCGGAAATTGCCCGTTTATCAATGAAGGCTATTGTTCTAACACGACTGTTGAGAATTGCGTCTTTGATTTGCGTCGCGGCATCAACTCTGCCGCCGAATGTGTTAATCTTAAAAATGATTGCCTTAGCGGAATTTTTTTCCGCCTCGTTAACAACCCGTTTAACATAAGGAGCGAGCCCGAGATCAATTTCTCCGTCAATGTAAGCGATGTAAACTTTTTGTGCTGGCACTAAAGATGTGAATAAGAAGCCGAGTAGAATTGCTAAAACGATTTTGAATTTCATAATGCCCTCGTTGTGAGAGACTAACTTTTACTTAGTGCGTAATTTAGAATTTTGTAAATCAATTTTGCCACAAAATAATTTGAAGATGAATTTGCAGAGCTTGGAACCAAACCCATCACATCAAAACCAACAATTGTTCTGTCCTGCCCAATAACTTTGAATAAGTACATAATCTCATCCCAGTACAAACCGCCCGGTTCGGGATTTTCAACAGCGCTTATTACGCTTGGATCAAACGCGCTTAGATCTAATGTAATGTAAACCTTATCTGATAAATTTCGGTTAACAAGTTCTTGCCAATCATCGCCATACATTCCAAGTTTTATTTCGCACGCAAGAAATTGGTGTATCTGCTTCTCAACGCGGAATTCATTTTCCTCTTTGCTTTGAGAGCGGATGCCAACTTGAGTAATCTTGGAATTAAACTCAGCAACCCGGGAAATTAAATTTTCGTGAGGTGATTTGGTTTGCCATTCTTGTTTCATATTCGCGCGCGAATCAATATGAAGTACCGACAATGATTCAAACTTCTTCTGAAAAGCTTTAATTGCACCGTAAGCAATAGAATGACTTCCGCCAATTGTAGCAACTGTTTTATTCTGCTCACCCAGCAATGAAATCTCTTTCTCAACTTTTTCTACTGCTTTAACATAAGACAACTTCTGAAGATTCAGAGTCTCTAAGGTTGCAATTCCTTTTTCAAAACAAAGCTCGCCGCCCATTTCTTCATCATACGGTTCAAGTTTAGCCGAGGCTTTGATAATTTCTCTTGCCCCTCTTGAGAACACAGTCTTCGCAGTTTTCTGTTCAGAATAAATGACTGGAACAATTGCCGCTTGAGAATTATTTAGTGAAGAGTATTTTTTATCGAGAGAGAGGAAATTTGTTTTTTTATCAGCTGTTGTCATTTACCACCAATTAAATAAGTACCGCTCTTCTTCATTTTCTTTGTGTCTTAGTGACTTAGTGGCGTTTTTTCTTGCCACAAAGGCACCAAGGCACAATTGACTGGAATTATTTATTCAGTTCCTAAAGTTTATTTTGTCTCTTCTTTAGATTTATTAACCGAAGCGATTGCCGAGCGCTCAAACTTAATCTTAACATTATTGCCAACATCAACAAGAATAGTTTTTTCTTCTAATCCGGCAACTGTACCATGCATTCCGCCGCTCATAACTACTTTATCACCCTTCTGTAAAGATTCCAACATGCTCTTATGTTCTTTTTGTCTTTTCTGCTGAGGACGAATAATCATAAAATAAAAAATTGCGAAGATAGCACCGAACATAATAAGAGTGCTTACCATTCCGCCGCCACCGCCTTGTCCGTTTGCCGGAGGTGCCATTGCTAACAAGAATTCCATTTACTGCTCCTTTTTTGATTGTACATTTATTGATATTGTTTTACCAAACTCATTCTTCCATTCAACAAAGCTGCCGTCTATAATTCTTTTTCTCGCTTCACTAACCAAGTTAAGATAAAAAGTTAAATTGTGAATCGTAGCCAATTCCATAGCCAAAATTTCTTTTGCGTTAAACAGATGCCGCAAATATGCACGGCTAAAATTTTTGCAAGTGTAGCATCCGCACTCTTGATCGAGCGGTGTCATATCATCTTTATAAGCAGCATTGCGCATTGAAACAATTCCTTGCGACGTAAACAAGTAGGCATTTCGCGCGTTTCTGGTTGGCATCACACAATCAAACATATCAACTCCGCGCGCAATTGCTTCCAAAATATTTTCCGGTCTTCCAACGCCCATCAAATATCTTGGTTTAGTTTGTGGAATAAAATCTGTCGTGAAATCAACCAGCTTATACATTTCATCAGTCGGTTCGCCAACAGCCAGTCCACCAATCGAATAACCATCAAAGTCTAATTTCACTAAATCGTTCGCAGAACTTTCACGCAATTCTTTATAAACACTTCCTTGAATAATTCCGAAAAGAAATTGTTCATGTCCGTATAACGGCAACGTTTGTTCGAAGGCTTCTTTGTTTAGTATTGCCCAGCGGGAAGTAAGTTCTTTCGACTTCTTTGCGTATTCAAACTCGCAAGGATAAGGTGTGCATTCATCAAGCGGCATTAAAATATCCGAACCGATGCTTCTCTGAATTTCAATTACTTTTCGTGGATCGAAATAGTGGCTGGAGCCATCAAGGTGAGATTTAAATTCAACGCCATCTCTCTTAATCTTTCTAAGTTCCGACAAACTGTAAATCTGAAATCCGCCACTGTCTGTTAGTATAGGACGAGTCCAATTCATAAAGCGGTGCAGACCGCCGGCTTTCTCTAAGATTTCAGTTCCCGGTCTTAGATAAAGATGATAAGTATTTGAAAGAACAATTTCCGCATTGACTTCACTTTCCAGAACGCGTTGAGTAATTGCCTTAACCGTTCCTTGAGTTCCAACGGGCATAAAAATAGGAGTTTGAACGGTTCCGTGCCCGGTTTTAAACTCGCCTACTCTTGCTTTCGAATTTTTATCAGTATGAATTAGAGAAAATGGTAACAATCTTTTTTATGAATTTTTCGGTGAGAAAGATAACCAAAAAAGTGTTCTCTTACACTTTGCCTTGGCGCTCACTTATTCGCCTTGTTCAAGCTTGCCAACCCAGCTTACAATGCCGTCTTCCAAATTGTAAACTTTTTCGAAGCCGTTTTTCATCATAAACTGGCAAGCGGAATTGCTGCGGCTGCCGCTTCTGCAATAGACAAAGTATGATTTGGATTTATCTAACTTTAGAATTTCGTGCGGGAAAGTTTCTTCGTAAATATCTATCAAAACTGAATTTGGAATTCTTGTGTGGTAAAATTCATCTTCAGTGCGAACATCTAAAATGACTGAGTCGGTTGTCTCTTCAATTTTCTTTTCAAATGTCTTTGCATCGAGATGATTAACGTGAATTTTATTAAAAAATGAAGCCAGCATTTGTTTCCTTCTTTGTTTCTTTAGTAACACTTATTCCGGGTTGTTTTGTTCCGCAGTAAGCTTAACTAAATCAATTTTTGTTTTGTCGGAGCGAAGAATCATTATAGTAAAGTTATCAATCTTAAAAGATTCTCCTTTCACCGGAATTCTGCCAATCTTGTACATGATGAATCCGGCAATTGTCTCGTAATCACCTTCCGGAATTTTCAAATCGTGCTCTTCGTTCAGAATATCAATTTCAACCTTGCCGCTGAGCACGAAAGCATTCCCTTGAACTTTGCGGATCATTTTTTCTTCGGCTTCATCATATTCATCACGGATTTCACCAAAGAGTTCTTCAATCAAATCTTCCACAGTAATTAATCCGGCGGTACCTCCAAACTCATCAACAACAACAGCAACGCTTATTTGCTTATTGAGAAACTCATTCAGCATCTCCAAACTTTTCTTTGTTTCCGGCACAAATAAAACATCGCGAACAATTGTTTTCCAATCTGCCGGCTGTTTGAAAATATCCTTTGTGAAAAGCCAGCCTTTTATGTTATCTAAGTTTTCATCGTACACTAAAATTTTTGAATAACCGGATTGAATAAAAGTATCAAGAACTTCTTCCATCGTGAACGTCAAGTCAACTCCAATCACATCTGTTCTCGGAGTCATAGCTTCATAAACTCTCTGTTCGCGTATGTCAATCACTTTGCTGATAATATCCGATTGAGCCTCATCCATTTTACCGGCTTCGGAACTTTCCTCCAGGAGATCTTGCAAACCCTCTTTATCAACAATCTGCATAATCTCTTCTTCTTCTTTTAGATTAGTTCTACTCAACACTGTTGAAATGGATGATGTAAGCTTAGCTAGGGGAAAAATTAAAAACGTAATAATCCTTAACGGGATCGCCGAGAAAAGGACTAAACTGTCGGCAAGTTCTTTCCCTAAAAACTTAGGAATCAGCTCACCCAAAACCAATAGAAGCAAAGTAGAGATAACAAGAATTGTGAGTTCAGAAAAACCGAATAACTCGAATAGCACAACAGAACTAAGTGATGCAAAGGTAATATTAAGTATGTCGTTTGATATAAGAATTGTAGAGAAGAAAATATTAGGGTTATCAACAAAGTATTTAGCATTTCGTGCCATAAAGTATTTCTTACGGGCACGCAGTTCAATTTTAATTTTGTTTGAAACAATAAACGCGATTTCTGATGCGGAGAAAAAAGCGCTTGCTATAAGCAAAATAATCAGTATTAGGAGTTCGTTAAACATATTATCTATTATATATGAAAGTTATCACCACACCGACATACAAAAGAGCGTTCACAATCATTTGTGAATCGGTAATCATAGCTTCAACAACATTTTCGCCTTTGTCTTTTTTGAATACGATATACATGTAACGGAAGATGCCGAAGATTACAAAAATTGTTGTGAAAACGAAATACTCGGAACCGAACATTAGAATCGTCCGCTCTGAAACTGTGTAAAGCGCGTAACTAATTATTACTCCGCCGCCGGTTATTGAAGAAATCTGATCTATAAAACTAAGGCTGTAATCTTTTAGAACATTTCTCTGCTCAACAGCGTGTTCGCTGGTGGCAATTTCAACTCTTCGTTTCATAGCAGCAAGAAAGAGTGAAAGGAATAAAGTAGTAAGAATTAACCAGCTGGAAATGCTAACTGAAATTATTACCGCACCGCCGATAACGCGAAGCATAAATCCAAGCGCAATACAGAAAATATCTACAATAACAATCTGCTTTAAATAGTTCGTGTATAGAATGTTGAGAAGAATGTAAAACCAGACGATAGCAACGAACGAATAATTCATTACAAACGAAATCGCTCCTGCCAAAATGAAAAATATAGCGCCGGTGATCTTTGCTTCAATTGCAGAGATCTTTCCGCTTGCTACCGGGCGGTTTTTCTTAAGGGGATGAATTGCATCTTTCTCGGCATCATAAATATCGTTAACAACGTAAATTGCGCTAGCTGCAATCGAGAAAAGGATAAATCCGGAAAGTACATCAAGGAATTCTCCTTTGTTGAATAACTGTTTTGCAAAAACAAGCGGCACAAAAACAAAGAAATTTTTTGCCCAGCTTGTAACACGAAGCAGTTTGCCATATGTAACAATTTTAGAAAACAACTGTTTCCTCGTAGGTCCCAAAATGTTGTTTTAACTCGCCTACCATCTCGCCAAGAGTAACATAATTCTGAGCGGCTTTAACAAGCACCGGCATTAAATTATTTCCATCTTTTGCCGTAGAGCCAAGTTCGCGCAGGCACTTTTCAACTTCGACTTCACTTCTGTTATTCCTTAATTCAGCTAAACGCTTTATCTGTGTCTCTTCAACTTCCGGCGAGATTTGCAGAAGCGGGATATCAACTTTCTCATCCTCTTCAACAAACTCATTAACGCCAACAATAAATTTTTCTTTTCTTTCTAATTCTTTCTGGTAGCGGTAAGCGGAATCAGCAATTTCTTTTTGGAAATATCCTGCTTCAATTGCATTGATTACACCGCCGAGCGAATCTACCTCATCAAAAATTTTATTCGCTTGCTCTTCCATCTTGTTGGTCAGAGATTCAACAAAATAACTTCCACCTAACGGATCAACCGTATTCACAACGCCGGTTTCATAAGCAAGAAGCTGCTGGGTTCTCAAAGCAATCTTCACAGCTTTCTCGCTTGGCAAAGCAAGCGTCTCATCCATTGAATTTGTGTGAAGTGATTGTGTTCCTCCTAATACTGCCGCCATTGCTTGGAAAGCTGTTCTAACAATATTGTTTTCCGGCTGCTGAGCTGTAAGAGTACAGCCTGCAGTCTGAGTATGAAAGCGAAGCCACCACGAACGCGGATTTTTCGCGCCATACTTTTCCTTCATGCGTTTGGCGTAAATTCTTCTCGCTGCTCTAAACTTTGCAATCTCTTCAAAGAAATCTAAATGAGAATTGAAGAAGAATGAAAGACGCGGTGCAAACAAATCAATATCCATTCCGCGTTCGAGACAAGCTTCTATGTAAGCAAACCCATCGGCAAGTGTGTAGGCTAATTCTTGTACTGAAGTAGAACCAGCTTCTCTAATATGATAACCGCTTATCGAGACTGGATTCCATTGCGGAACTTCGTTTGCGCAATACTCAATCATATCGGTAATAATTCTCATAGAAGGGCGAGGCGGAAAAATATATTCTTTCTGTGCTATGTATTCTTTTAGAATATCGTTTTGCAAAGTACCGCGCAGTTTGCCGAAAGGAACATTTTGCTTTTGCGCAATAGCCAGATAGAAAGCAAAGATCATTGCTGCCGGAGAGTTGATTGTCATCGAAGTAGAAACTTTATCAAGCGGAATTCCGCCAAAAAGAATTTCCATATCCTTCAATGAAGAAATTGCCACACCGCAGATTCCAACTTCCCCTTCGCTCATTGGTGAATCAGCATCCCAACCCATTAATGTCGGCAAATCGAAAGCTACCGATAAGCCGGTTTGTCCATGTTCCAACAAATATTTGAAACGCTGGTTTGTATCTTCCGGCGAACCAAAGCCGGCAAACTGTCGCATCGTCCAAACTTTTCCACGGTAACCATTAGTATGAATTCCGCGAGTGAAGGGATATTCACCCGGAAAGTTTAGATCACGTAAGTAATCTTGCTGCTCAATATCATCTGGAGAATAAATTGGATTTATATTTTCGCCGGAAACAGTAGAATACTTCATTCCGGTTTCGGAAGACTTATCTAATTTATTTTGGAAAGAATCTTTTGCCCTCTTGTAATCTTCAGAGAACATATCTCCTCGCTTTCAAAGGTTTATTTGTTTTGGATAAAATTAGGAAATGGATTAAGTCCGTCCAAATCTTTTGTCGAACTCTTCGAGCGGAATTTTGATAACAATTGGTCTTCCGTGGGGACAAACGTAAGGCATAGATGTCGCGAAAAGTTTATCTACAAGAATTCTCATCTCGTTTTCGGTGAGCCGGTCGCCGGCTTTAATTGCTGCTTTGCAAGAAAATGATTTGGCCAGATTATCACGGACTTCCAATTGCTTGAACTGTTCATTCTTTCTAAACTCGTTAAGTATTTCAAGCAGCGTTTCAACTTCATGCTCAATTTTTATATCGGAAGGTATGCCAACAATCAAAACAGTATTCTTCGGCTGAAACTTAATTTCAAAACCAAGATTCGTTAGATACGTTTCAAGCTCTTTCATCAATTGATAATCAGCCGGATCAAGTTTTACTGTTTGCGGAAACAACAAATGCTGCGAAAAAGGAATGTTTGCCTCAAAGGATTGCATCGCTTGTTCATAAAGAATTCGCTCGTGAGCAACGTGCGAATCAATAATCATCAATCCGCTTTTGATTTGCGAGAGTATATATTTGTTATGAAGCAAAACTATGAACGGGGTTTCCAAATCAGAAGTCGGCGATTCATGGTAAACTTCTGTTGTCTGTTTCTCTTCAAAAGGAGTGGAAACAATTTCTTGCGATGAAGAAGAACGAACTTCTTTATTCAGATTACCAAAAAGTAAATCAATTTCCTCTTCCCCCATAATTGGAGAAGTTCTTTCCCGCTGAAAAGGACGGTCAGTAAAATCTTCCCGCTCGGTTTTCTGCGGAGCTTGGAATCTTAGCGTTTCTCTTTCATCCGGCGTATTTTGAAATGAAACGTTCGGCACCAAATCATAGCTGCCGATAGTTTTTTTAATTACGGCATGGACAAAAGAATAAATTTCTTTTTCATCATCAAACTTAACTTCCAGCTTGGAAGGATGAACATTTACATCAACGCGCTTAGGATCAATCTGCAAGAAGAGAACAAAGAAAGGATAATCGCCTTTATCAAGAATATTTTCGAAAGCTGAATAAACGGCATGGCTAACAATTTTGCTTTGCACAAAGCGGTTATTCAAAAAGAAATATTGTTCACCTTTGCTCTTTCTTAAATAAGCCGGTTTTGCAACAAATCCGGAAATGCTGATGTAATCGGTCGGCTCATTCACTACTAAAACTGCATCCAGAATGTTATCAGCAAAAACAGATTTCATTCTGTCATTCAAATTTCCCGCCGGAAAGTCGAATATCAAATCGTCATCGTTGTAAAATTTAAAAGTAACTTCCGGATGGCTTAAAGAAATTTTCTTGAACGTCTCGATGATATGCTTCAACTCGGTTGTATTACTTTTGAGGAAATTTCTTCTTGCCGGAGTGTTATAGAACAAATTTTTAATCGAGACCGAAGTCCCTTGCGGGAATGAGTCTTTTTCTTTTGTAATTGAAGAATCTTCTCCGATACGAATGAGTGTACCAAGGTCTTGATCTTTCTGGTGCGTTCTTAACTCGAAAATTGAAACCGAAGCAATTGATGCGAGAGCTTCGCCGCGGAAGCCGAAAGTTTGAATAGCTTCTAAATCTTCTATCGAAGAAATCTTGCTCGTTGCGTGGCGTTGGATTGATAACAGCGCATCATCCTCATTCATTCCTTCGCCATTATCTACGACTTGGATTAAGTTCTTTCCGGCATTCTTTATTACAACACTAACTTCAGTAGCACCGGCATCAATGGAGTTTTCCACCAACTCTTTAACTACAGATTCCGGACGGTTTACAACTTCGCCGGCGGCAATCTTGTTAGCCAAATTTTCCGGCAATATTTTAATTTTTTGAGACAATCAACACTCTTTCAATTTTTCTTTTCTAATATACGTATGAATCGTGAATTCGGCGAAGTCTTCAACGGAAAGCCCAATCCAGTCGGCTTTCTCATATTTGGGGAAATAAGCGTCTCCTTCAACTTCAAATTTCATTTCAGAGATGATCAGTTTGTCTGCAAACTCAAGCGCAGATGCATAAACTTGAGCGCCGCCAATGATAAAACACTTTTCATAATCCCCGGATTCACAAAACTTGAATACATTTTCGAGCGAAGTGAAAACACTAAAATCGTTTCCCGCTTCTCTTTGCGTAACGCTTTTGGATAAAATTATGTTTGCGCGGTTTTTAAGCGGAGAGCCGATTGCTTCCCAAGTTTTTCTTCCCATCACAATGGGGAATCCGCATGTAGTATTTTTGAAATGCTGTAGTTCTGCTTTACAACTCCAAGGAATCTTACCTTCGTTTCCAATTACTCCATTCTTCGAAACAGCCGCTATTATTATCTTTTCCAAACTTATATTAAACAAAATTTCTTAATGAATATTTTACTTCCACGGGGCAACCAAACCAAGGCGGGTAAGTTTTTCTTCGAACTCTATCCTTTCACGGTTACCGGCAAGTTTTCCATCAACTTTTCTAAGCCAGCCAAATTTTTCAGCGGCGGCAAGCGTTTCTTCTTGTTTACCGGCAAGCATCTTTTTCATTACCTCAACTTCCATGGAAGTCAATTCCATCGAGTTCATCCGGTAATCTTTGAACGCTTCCCACGCAACCGGACACCAGCGCGATACAATTTCATTTCCAATTGTTGTTGCGTAAGAACGGATTTCAAACTGCGCGTGAGCATCCATTCTTAAAGCAAGAAAATTTAAGAGATTGTGTAAATCAATTTTCCAATAAGCTTCTGTGTAGGTAGAAAGAGGCAAATCTTTGCGGGCTTGCTCGCGTGCAACGCCAAGATTTAATCTTTCTTGATAAATCTCGCGTGCAAAATTTTGAAATTCTTGTTCACGCTCGGTGAGCTTGCCGCCAATCTCAACCGGAAAAAATCCCTCGCTTCCTTGCTTGTTATCTTTCGATTGCATTCTCCATTCACTATCACTCGTCCTCTGCGAAGAATCAATCGCGAGCGAGTAGCGGGTGGAGTATTCATTTACATTTGCAGTTCGGTGGCGTATCCACTGGCGCCACGCATCCATCGGAACGCGAACATGTAACTTAATTTCGCACATTTCAAACGGTGTTGTGTGGCGGTTTCTAAGTAAGTAACGAATCAATCCTCTGTCTTCTGTAACCTTCTTTGTCCCCTTGCCGTAAGAAACACGCGCGGCTTGAACAATTGATTCATCAGTTCCCATATAATCCACAACGCGTACAAAGCCGTCATCAAGAACCGGAAATTTCTTACCGAGGATTTCATCCAGAGATGCTACTTTTATTTGTTCTAACTTTTCTTCGTTTTCCATTCTACACTGTATTTTATTTTGGAATGTTGTAGCCGCAACTTATAAGTTGCGTTATTTTCTTACGCAAGCTGACCCGCATAGCCAAGAGACCTTGCGAGGCAAGAGCTTGCGACTACAATTAATTTTTATTTTTCTGAATTCTTTGCTGCATACAGCTTTATAACATCTTTGCCTATCTTCTTGCAAGCCATCTCAATCCCTTTATCAATCTTTTCGATTGATTCTTCTTCGGAATTAAAATACTCTGCAACTTCTAACACATGTAGGTTTTCAACATCTGGCAAATCGCCTTCTGTTTGTCCGCAAACCAAATAAATCGGTACTTCCTTCTCGGCAAATTCGTTAACTACAAGCATCGCGCCTTTGTTCATAAGTGATTTTGAATCGAGCTGACCTTCGCCGGTTATTACAATATCATAATTATTGTTGATTGTATCATGAATCTTAAGTTCATCAACGATAAAATCAGTTGCGTATTTTACATCTACATCAAAGAATAATTCGAATGCAGCAGTAAGTCCGCCGCCGGAGCCGTTAAGCAAATCAATTTTCTTTTCACTAATTCCAAGTACAGAAAGTACATCTTGAAAACCCTTGTCCATTTCTTCGGCTTCTTCTTCGCTTGCACCTTTTTGAAGTGAGAAAACAAGACTCGCGCCCTGATCGCCAATAAGAGGGTTATCAACATCTACAATCAATTCTATTTTGAACGGTACTTCAATCTTCTCTCCTTCAAATCCTTTTATTCTACTTAGGTTAACCGGGAGAGGATCAATTTCATTATCATCTTCATCAAGAAATTTCCATCCAACAGTTTGCAGCATACCTAATCCTAAATCATTAATTGCTGTACCGCCGACACCAATAACAACTTTTTCAATCGCGAGGACACCATCCTCTACCGAGTCGTTAAGATGAATCAACAAATCTCCCATTCCTTTGGACGAAAGGTGCATTGGATTTCTGAACTCTTGTGGTATCAGTTTTAATCCAAGAACTTCCGCAGTTTCTACGTACATGGTTTTTGTTTCTTCGGAATAAGCTACAGCGCAGAAAAACTTTTCGTCGCTGTGCGGGTAAGAAATTTCGAAATGCAGAAACTCCAAGCCGAATATTCTCTGCGCAACTTGAAGGAAACCATCGCCTCCATCAGAGATTGGCTTGAGATCGAAATTAATCTGGGCTCTAAGTTCTTCCGGAAGCAATCTGAACAAAGATGTTTTCATATATTCGGAAATTTCTACAGAGTCTGCACATTCCTTAAAACTGTTTGGCGCGATAAGAATATTAAATTTTTTGTTTTCCATAGCTCAATTCTGTTTTAGTGCTTCCTTAAAAGCGGTTATTAAATTTTTCTTTGTTACAAGTAAATCTTGAGAAATAATCTTTACTTCACCTAAAGCCGGCATAAAATTAGTGTCTCCATTCCATCTTGGCAGAACATGAAAATGAATGTGTTCGTCAATTCCGGCACCCGCAGCCTTGCCGAGATTTGCACCAAAGTTGTAGCCCTGAGGTTTCATTGCAAGTTCAAGCGCTTTCATTGTAAGCTGAACTACATCCATAATTTCTTTCATCTCATCAGCGGTTATGCTACTGAACTGAGAAGTGTGCCGGTTTGGAATCACCATTAAATGACCGCTGTTGTAGGGATATAGATTAAGCGTTACAAAACATTTTTCGCTCCGGTAAACTACAAGACAATCATCACTTTCCAAACTATATTTCTGAGCGCGGCAAAAGACACAGCTATCATCTTCCTTTTTCTGCTTGAAAGATTCAATATAGTTTGAACGCCACGGTGACCAAAGTTTTTCCATAGAAGACACAGATTGTTGCCGCTAATTTAACATGGTTGGTTTTAAAAAGAAAAAGGCGGAAGCATTTCTTCCGCCTTGAGGAAAGGAAATTTTACTCTTCTTCGTGCTCTTTAGACTTCTGGTACTCGTCAATAATCTTGGCTTCCACATCTTTTGGCACTTCTTCGTAATGTGAGAAAGCCATGCTGAACTGTCCGCGTCCTTGTGTTAAACTGCGAAGTTGAGTTGAATATTTATGCAATTCCGCGAGCGGAACTTTAGCTTTAATAATCTGGAACGGGCTTTCTGAATCCATACCTTGAATTTTTCCGCGGTGAGATGAAAAATCGCCCATTACATCGCCCATGTATTCTTCCGGAATTTTTACCGTTACATCATATATTGGTTCAAGGATAACCGGTTTAGCTTCCATAAATCCTTTTTTGAAAGCTTGTGATGCAGCCAATTTAAAAGAAACTTCGTCTGAATCTACATCGTGGTAAGTTCCGTCAAACAAAGTAACTTTAACATCAATAACCTTGCTACCGGTCAAAATTCCCTTGGTCATAATTTCTTTAAGACCTTTTTCAACTGCTGGAATAAATCTGCCGGGAACCACTCCGCCTACTATCGCATCAACAAATTCATAACCGGCACCACGTACTGTTGGTTCTAATTTCAAGTGAACATGTCCATATTGTCCACGTCCTCCTGATTGTTTTTTATGTTTGAATTCAGCGTCTTCGCATCTTCCACGGATTGTTTCGCGGTACGGGATTCTTGGTTCTACTAATTCAACTTCTACACCGTAACGGTCTTTCAATAATTTCACGGCAAGATTAAGCTGAAGCTCGCCTTGACCGGAAACGATTGATTGAGAAATTTCTCCATCAAATTTTGAACGGAGTGTTGGTTCTTCTTCGTGGGCAGTATGGAGAGCAGCCGAAATTTTATCTTCGTCCCCTTTAGCTTTTGGCTTAACAGCAAAACGAATAACCGGTTCAGGGTACTGCATTTCCGGTAAAAGAATTGTGAAATTCTTTGAGCAAAGTGTATCACCGGTATGGCTGTCTTTCAATTTAACAACTGCGCCAATGTCTCCAGCATTAAGCTTCCCGATTTCTGTTCTGTTCCTTCCGTTAAGGACAAAGATTTGTCCTAAGCGTTCAATTTTATCTCTATGAGTATTTTGTAAATCTAAGCCAGCTGCAAGTGAACCGGAATAAACTTTGAAAATTGAAAGTTCGCCAACATGCTTTTCAGAAAGAGATTTGAAAATTAACAAAGATGTTTCACCTTTTACATCGCAAGCAATTTTAACCGGATTGCCATTCTCTTTCATCTTTCCCTCAACAGCCGGGCGGTCGGATGGAGCCGGGAAATACTTGGATGCGAAATCAAGGAAAGTATTCATACCCACAGCTTTGGTTGCAGAAACTGCAAAAGCTGGAATCAATCCGCCTTGTAGAACAGAAGCTTTTAATCCTTTCACTAATTCTTCATCAGAGAGTGTTCCTTCTTCAAAGAACTTATTCATCAATGATTCATCACTCTCAGCAACTTTTTCAATCAATTCTTCTCGTAATTTATTCGCTTTGGCTTTTAAATCTGCCGGAATTTCTTCTTCAGTAACTTTCTTAGAACCGGCTTCGCCGTATGTAATCATTTTCATTTTTACAAGATCAACAACAGAAGTAAAGTTTGGTCCTTCTTTAGCTGGAAATGAAACCACGATTAAATCAGAACTCAATTTATTTTTAGCTTGTTGAAAAGTTTCAAAAAACTTTGAGTGCTCGTTATCAATTTTATTTATGATAACTGCAGCCGGTAATTTGTTTTTCTTAATTAAATCCCAAGTCAACTCTGTTCCAACTTCAACACCTTCTGCACTCTTAATCACGGAAACGGCTAAATCAACAACATGTAGCGATGAAATCACTTGTCCAACAAAATCCGGGAAACCCGGCGTATCAAGAAAATTAATTTTTGTGTTGTTCCATTCAACATGTAACGGACTTGTAGCAATTGAAATCTGTCTGTCAATTTCATTCTGGTTAAAATCGGAAGTGGTGTTTCCCTCTTCAATTCTGCCTATGCGGTTAATCTCGCCGGCAGTAAACAATAAAATTTCGGAAACTGTTGTTTTTCCACTTCCGCCGTGCCCAATGAGCGCAATATTCCTTATAGCTTCGGCTTGATACTCTTTCAAGTTATTATCTCCTTGTTAAAAGATTAATTTTATCTTCTTCTTAACTCCTGCCAAAATGCGGTAGCGCCTCTTACAAAAGCCCTAACATTCTGAACAAGATTGCGTGCCGGATGTTCCGCTCCATCGAATCTGGAAATTGATGTAAAATTCGTAAACTTCATGCGCACATTCTCTATCGATCTCTCGATTCCTTCCCAATAATTTTCTGCTGAAGAAACTATCCGGTTTGCTTTGAGTGTGACTTCATTGAGGTTTTTTAGAACGGGGATTGTTGTATCTACTAACTGCTTTATATCTTTTTGAAGATCACTTAATTGCGCAACAAGTTTTTTAAGAACTACAATTAAGTATATACAAAGTGCAGTCGCGGTAATAATTAACAAGACAAGTAAAATTTGCACTAGGTCGGACATAATCTACTATGCTTCCTTTTCAGATTTGTAAGCATCCATACCAGCTTTTAATGCTGATTTAAGGCGCTCGCTTTCTTTTTCAATTTTTTCTTTTCCGGCAGATGCTACATGTCCGGCTTTGTCTTTTGCTTCTACTAATATTTTTTCAGCTTCATCTAAAAGAGAATCAACTTTCTCTTTTGTCTCCGCCACTAAACGTTCGGACTTTTTTTTCCCTTCGTTAATTAATTGAGAAGCTTTTTCTTTTGCGTTAGTTAAATACCCTTCCGCATCATCCATAAATTCTTGCGATTTATTTTTGATATCCGAGCGAAGTTCTTTGCCCGATTTTGGTGCGTAGAGAAGAGCAATGATTGAACCGACAGCTGCGCCGGTTAGAAATCCAATCAATAAACCTTTTCCCATTCCGTTATCTTCATTAGCCATATTAACCTCCAATTAATGTGTTTGAAGTAGTGCCAAAATAGTGAGGATAGCTTCTAAAATCAAGGACAGGATTGTCTAAATCAACAACTCATTTATCTGAAAATAAACGGTGAAAGTAGCTCTTTTCTTGTTCTAATTGTTTTAAAGCAGTGTTCTCTTGATTAGCTTCACCAATCTTTTGTATTTGATTCCCAAACTCTTCAGCTTTGATCACAGTACAGCTATTTACTTTTGCATAATTCATCAAACTGTGATCGGATGAAACGAGTATTATCAGTTTTCTGTTTTTAGAGTTATCAATTTCCTGGCGAATCATATAATCAGAAATATGATTTTCTGAGTAAACGATTTTTCCTTTGGAAAGATGAAGCGGTGTTTTTACGTGTCCATCTAAATGAAGAGTAAGATTGCATTTCTTGCCGGTAAAATATCCGTTTAACAAACTCACTAATTGCACTCGGCTTGATTGTTTATCCTTACTCTGTATTTGGCTAAGAGATTTAATTTTGCCAATCAGATTATTGCCGTCAATTATGTAGTGGTTCATACCGCAAATGTAGGAATAAAAAAACCATATTGGGGAAGTCCCACGTAAATTGGGAAACAAGTAATTGCAGTCGGATAAGCGAAAAAAATATTTCGGAAGGATTAGACGATTTTAAGTAATTCTTTGTAAAGTTTTTGAATTGGCAATCCGGTTACGTTATAATAACAGCCCTTAATTCTCTCTACGAACACGGATCCGAAATCATCCTGAATTCCGTAAGCACCGGCTTTATCCATCGGGCTACCGGTTTTGATGTAATCAACGACTTCATTTTTGGAAAGGATACGAAATGTAACTTTTGTCTTTTCGTAAGAGACAATTTGCTTTTTTGTTTTCTGATTTAGAATTGAAAACCCGGTATATACTTCGTGAGTTCTTCCGCTCAATTTTGATAAAATCTTGAAAGCATCTTTTTCATCTTTTGGTTTGCCAATTATTTCATGGTCGAGAACTACAATCGTATCAGCAGTTATGATGATTGAATCGCTAACTTTTTTAGCGGCTTCTTTCATCTTATGCAGCGATAAACGTTTTACAGTCTGAACCGGATGTTCGCCATCAAAAATCTCTTCATGAAGATCAACCTGGAATGATTTGAACTTAAGTCCAATTTGCTTAAGCAGCTTTCTTCTTCGTGGAGATTTGGATGCAAGAAATATGGATTGATTAGAATTAATCATTAGTAGTAAAAGGAAATGTAATAGATGAGACTAACGGAAAAGAGCTTTTATGCTTCCCCATGTTCTCTTTACGCTGGAAACGTTATGACGAACCGGGACTTCGTTTGAATAGCTTGTTGAGCCATCATTATCAACTATTTTCAAACGGTAGCTGTAAACCGCGTCAGTTACTTTGTAAGCAGAATTATCTACAAATTCATAATTTTTGTCTTCACGAGGTTCAACAGTACCAACATAACCAAAACTGCCGTTAACTGTTTTTCTTTCAACTTCATAATGCTTGAGGTTCGATTCTGCTGAAGCTTGCCAAAAAACTACAATTGTTCCATCGTTTTGACTTTTCACAGAAAACTTTAAAATGCTGGCACCGGCAAATACAATTGCTGATGTAAGTAGAAGAAACGCTATAAGAATTCTATTTCTCATCATTTTCCAGCCAAAATATATTTTTCTACGACCTCATTGTCAAGGTAAATATCCTAAACTTTTTCGTACTTGTGCCAATTGCCAAACCGGAATTTGATGAAGATTGTAGAGGCAAAAATTAACACATAGAACGGAAGAGCAGCCCAGGCACCAACTAAACCCAACTTTAGAAAGACTCCTAAGAAATAGGAAATTGGTACGAAAATAAACCAGTTAACAATCACTTCAGCCATCATCACAAAAAACGTTGCGCCGGATGCTTGTAAGCCGTTAGCCAATACGACTCCAATTCCATAGAAGATTTGCCCGAATCCGGCAATTCTAAGAGCCGGGACTGCTGTTTCAATAACATTTTGATCATTGGTTGTAATTGCAAGAACAAGTCTTGGGGCTATAGTAAAGAATGCACCAACTACTACAGTATAAATAGTAGCCAGTTTACTTGTCTCGAAGCCGAGGTGTTTTGCTCTAACCATATCTCCGCTACCTATTGAATTCCCGACCAATGTCTGCACGGCAATTCCAAATCCGAAACAAGGAAGAAGAGAAATTAGCAGAGAAGAGAAAACAACATTGCTTGCAGCTTGTTCAACCGTGCCGATTAATCCAGTGATAGAAATGAAGCTAAGGAATCCAACAAGTATAAAAATATTTTGAAGAGAGACTGGAAGAGATATCTTAATGATTGAAGAAGCTATTTCCTTAACAAATTTCAGATTTCTGAAATAATGAAATTTCTTCCTATACGATGGCATAAGTGACACGCTGAAATAAAAAATCGCATCGCAAATTGTTGCCAGAGTTGAACCAAGCCCGGAACCGGCAAGTCCCATTCCTTTAATTCCAAATGCGCCGTAAATCAAAATTATGTTGAAAACTATATTGAGAAAGTTTACAAGCAACCCTGAAATCATAAAAATTTTGGTTTTGCCAATGCCAAAGAAAAAGCCGCGGTAAGAAACAGTTATAAGAAAGAATGGAATGCCCATGAAGCGGTAATGCAAAAACTCGCCGGCATAAAAACCTACTTTATCATCAGCAGCAAAGAATGAAGCAATATCGTGCGAGAAAGCTACTACAAAAAAACTTACGAAAATGCCTATTAAAAAAGTTAGGATGATTGCTGTGTTTAATACTTTACCGCAGTCCTCGTAATTTTTCTCACCAAATCTTCTGGCAATTAAAACATGCGTCCCGGTTGCGAGAGATGAAAATAAACTCACAACAGCCCAGGTTGCAAGCACACCAATTCCCATAGCAGCTAAAACATATTCAGTATCCGGCAATCTGCCAACAAGTGCAGTATCAACCAAGGAAACAATCATTTGGGTGGATAAACCGGCAATTGCGGGAAGTGCAATGCGAAGGATGTATTTATAATCTTTTGATATCGAAAGTAAACTCATATGTTGTAAAGATATCGAAATAAAATCTTGGGTAAAAAAGTTTTCTTAAATTTTACTATTTTGTATTTGAGAACTGCTTCAACACAAAAGGTGATTATGACAAAGCAGGAAGAATTAAAATATTTGATTCACACTCTCGGCATCAAGCATTCTATGATTGCTGAAAAGCTTGACATGAAAGTTCAAACTCTCTCCTATCTCATCAACGAAAGTCCGCAGTTTGATGATGACCTCTACAAGCAAATCAAAAAAATAATTGAAGATTACCAATTTGAGCTTAACCTCTTTGATGTAGAAACGCCCGATAATTTAGACTTATTTACTGGCGAGACGTTACAAATAGGAATTGGCGAACGGATGAGATTGTTTGCCCGCAAAAAATATGGCACTCTTAAAAAATTGGCTGAAGCAATGCAGATTTCCCCGCAACAGCTTCAACAATATATTAGTAGTAAACGGGAACCCGGTACAAGAATTTTAGCTAAGCTGCTTCGTCTCGGCTGCGATGTGAATTGGCTACTGGGAGGAAAAGAATCGCTCGAATCTTATAAAATATATAAACTTGAAAGCGAGTTAAGACGCTTACAAAGCACTATTACGCAAATCCATTCTATTATGCAAAAGACAGAAACCGGTCATTGAGATTCGTTGTTCACCGGCACATTTGATTAAAGTCAACTTTCGTCGAAGAAGATTTTCTCTATCTTGCAAAAGTCTTTTTTTGAGGGAACCCATGAAAAAATTACTCTTACCATTAACTTTTTTAATTCTCGTTTTTCTATCTAACAGTTGCGATCTGCTTAACTCTGATCCAAATAAGAGCGACTTGAAATCCATAAGTGGAAACTTTGATAACTGGAATTTGGGAAGCGATAAAATGCTTCGTTACGGAGTGGAAGACCAAAGTGGAAATTTTATGCCGATTGGCTCTACGCCGATTTCGAGTAACGGGGCATTCAAGTTCGATTCACTCTTGGTCCCGCCAGATTATAGTTTTGAAAATGTTGGGGAAGGTCCTTTTAATGATGGTTGTACCGGAGCCCTAAATGTATCCAACAAGAATGCTCAAGTAACTGCGGCTAGATTTGTTGTAACTGAACAAAACCCCAATAAAATTATCGGCAAAGTATATAATGCAACCGGCGAGATTAAAGATGATGCAGTGGTTGATATAGGCGGTTTCTTTACAGAATATGTTTATTCAAAAGATACTTTGACAATGAGCGGAGAGAAGTTATGCATAGAGACAGGCGGCTCCACATCCAAAAATCAAATAGATGCAAAATTAAAAATCGGCTGGAATAAAATAATATTCAAAACAATAGAGGCTACACAAAACTCTAAGACTATTCTACTCTCTACAAGACTCTCTTCCGGCGGTAGATGGTTCTTCAAAGATGATAGACCGGTTTTGCAATCTGAATACGATATTAATATTGATGCGAAATTTGAATATTGGTATGAAGGAAGCGGAAAGCAACTTCAGTTAGGAGAATATAATTATGAAACTAACCAGTTCTTCCCTTACGCTTATGCAGATATTTCTGCTGAAGGAAAATTTACAATTGCAAAAACAAAATCCCCGGAAATAAATTTTTTGCATTCCCCCGAGAACCTATATGCTGATAAAATGAATTGTTCTATAAACTTGAGCGCTTCCGATCCTAAAGCTGTTGTTGCTACATCGCGTATGATTATTATTGATAAAGCGAGCCAGAAACTCGTTTCCGAAGTTTTTTACGGCATTGATATAAATAGAAACGGGAACAGAGATGCCGGCGATTCTGAATTCCAGTTTGTCTTTGCTGATAAACCGGTAACAGTTAAAGGTGAATCAACATGTAACTTCACTAATCAGGAAGGGCAACCGAGTACTGACAATTTGAAAATTGATGTAGCACTTCAGAGTGGTTGGAATAAAGTAATGTTTCAGTTCTCAGAGTTTACTTCTAACGTTACAAAGCGTAACTTGATAAACGCGGCAGCTAATCAAGGCAACTGGTATTACCAGCCAGCGCAGCCAGATATAAGCGGCAGTTTTCCTCTACAACTTAGCGGCAAATTTGATTTCTGGCAGGAAGGTGCAAATAAAGTCTTGGTAGTTGGCGAAACAGATTATCAGTCTCAAACTCTTTCAAGGTTTGGTTCCGGTGATATTTCTCAAGAGGGACAATTCACAATCACATCTGCAATTGCACCGGATCAAAAATTTTTACGCCAAGTTCAATATTTGTATGTTGATCCAAACTCTTGTACGACTACTCTAAGTATTAGTGATTTTAATGCGAGAGCTGCAACTGCACATTTTTTCATATTAGATAAGAACAGCGGGCAGCAAGTCGGGGTTGCTTCCTTCGGTTATGATGCTGCAAAAAATGCAAGATTTGATCCGGGCGACTATCAGATAAATTTAATTTTCTCCGACCGAGACGTTACAGTAACAGGAGAATCTAACTGCAATCAAAAAGATCCTAATGGAAATCCTTTTACAGATGTGCGGAAATATAATCTCTCTTTAAAAAAAGGCTGGAATATTGTAACCGAAAAAATATTGGAAGTAGGCTCATCATCATGGAAAGTTGAGCTGACTTCCGGAATGCCAACTCAAGGGAATTGGTATTACGGGAAATAACATTTTTTTCAATGTTCCTACAACAAAAAAAGCATCTGGTAAGATGCGTTTTTTTGTGGAGCTAAACGCGTTCCTCCGTAGTTCCAAAGAAATCACTTTGTAGGAATCCCTTCGGGAGAACCGATGACCTTAGAGAATTTAATTCGGGACGCTGGAATATCCGAAATTGTACAGAATCTATACGTAATACATCTTTTGGGTGGGATAAATTTGTGGAGCTAAACGGGTTCCTCCGTAGTTCCAAAGAAATCACTTTGTAGGAGTCCCTTCGGGAGAACCGATGACCTTAGAAAATTTCATTCGGGACGCTGGGATATCCGGAATTGTACAGAATTTATACGCAATACATCATTTGGTGGGATAAATTTGTGGAGCTAAACGGGTTCCTCCTTAGTTCCAAAGAAATCACTTTGTAGGAGTCCCTTCGGGAGAACCGATGGCTTTCTAGAATTTCATTCGTGACGCTGGGATATCCGAAATTGCACAGAATTTATACGTAATACATCTTTTGGGTGGGATAAATTTGTGGAGCTAAACGGGTTCCTCCGTAGCTCCAAAGAAATCACTTTGTAGGAGTCTCTTCGGGAGAACCGATGGCTTTCTAGAATTTCATTCGTGACGCTGGGATATCCGGAATTGTACAGAATTTATACGCAATACATCATTTGGGTGGGATAAATTTGTGGAGCTAAACGGGTTCCTCCGTAGCTCCAAAGAAATCACTTTGTAGGAGTCCCTTCGGGAGAACCGATGACCTTAGAGAATTTAATTCGGGACGCTGGAATATCCGAAATTGTACAGAATCTATACGTAATACATCTTTTGGGTGGGATAAATTTGTGGAGCTAAACGGGTTCCTCCTTAGTTCCAAAGAAATCACTTTGTAGGAGTCCCTTCGGGAGAACCGATGGCTTTCTAGAATTTCATTCGTGACGTTGGAATATCTGGAATTGTACAGAATTTATACGTAATACATCTTTTGGGTGGGATAAATTTGTGGAGCTAAACGGGTTCGAACCGATGACCTCTTGAATGCCATTCAAGCGCTCTCCCAACTGAGCTATAGCCCCATCATTTTTAAGAACTGCTGTAAAAATAACGATCTTGAAACTTTTTTCAAACAACAAATAAAACTGCCAATAAATGATCTTCTACTTTTTATACTTCAACTCATTTTCGTTTATGGGATAATTCCAAATTTCTTTCCCATTAACATCAAACAAGGTGCATTTAAGCACTCTGTTCTTTCTCGCACCGGTAATTTCAAAACGCGCAAAGTTTCTATCAGCATAAACTGTGTTTTCAATCCTAAACGGATTATCGCTAATCTTCGAAGGTCCGGCAGTAAAAGGAGAGATAGTAAAATCATAAATGGGATATGAATTCTCCCTAACGAGTTTAGAAATCTCGCTCCGGTGAATATCTCCATCAATAAAAATTACCCCTTCAATTTTATTTGCTTCAAGTGCTTTTAGAATGCGTTCCCTTTCTTTTGGTGCTCGAGAAAAATTTTCCGTTCCGGTATTTGAGTTAAGAAACTGTCCGCCTACAGCAACGACTTTAAAAGGAGCGTGGCTATAGCTTAAGTTATCAATCAGCCAATTAAACTGATTTTCTCCAAGTATTACTTTTTCTTCATCACTCCGGTCATTAGGTGTCTTGTAGTATCGGTCATCTAATAAGAAAAACTCAACATCGCTCCACTGGAAATATGTTGTAATTCCAGGCTTGCCGTTTATACCAAAAGAAGGATTAGGCCAGAATAGTTTAAATGCTTCAAACGTGCGTTCTTTGTTCCAAAAACCTCTGTCGCTGTCGTTTGGTCCAAAATCATGATCATCCCAAATTGCATAATGATGCACAGAGCCCCAAAGAGGCTGCAATTCCGGCAGCGATCTTGTATGTGTATTTCTATGAAGAATGCCGCTCCAAGAATCCCAATCCCCTTCACGATAATAAAAATTATCGCCGAGCCAAATCATCAAATCCGGTTTCTTTTCGAGAATGCTTTTGAATATTTCATGATTAGCACCGTACGGCTTTCCCGGACGATCATACTTTGGTTCGTTAACATAGTTGCAACTACCAAAAACAAGAGAAAAGTTTGGCGGATCGCTTCTCCATTGCCAAAGTTTTTGTGTCTGAAATTTTAGTTCATACGGTCTAACAACTTTTTTATTGTTAATGAATAGTTCGTAATTATAAGTTTGTCCTTCATCCAAGTTTCCGCAAATAATCTTAGCTGTAAATCCCTCATCGGCTTTTGTAGCTACTTCGTTTGTAAAAAACTTCTTCGCTTTGTCGTTTACATTCCAATAAGAGAATTTAACCTTAGCCTCTTTAGTTGTTTGAACCCAAAGGCAAACTTCGCGCATTGTTGAATATCCAACCAACGGGCCGGATTGAAGCAAGCTTTGTGCGAATGAGAATGAAACCGAAGACAGTACAATTAAAAGACTAAGTTTTAGCTTTTTCATACTTCCCTCTAAAGTTGACAACAAAATAAATTTTTCGGTGTCAACTAAAAAGCATTGAATTCAAGATTCTTGAGGAATATCTTTGAAACAAAAAAAAGCGATATGAAACACTTCCTCTCAATAATATTTTTAATAGCCATTTTAGCTGTCGTATTTTCAGCTTGCGACGATACTATTACCAACCAAGATATTGACAGCAAGGTAATTCCAGCTTCAAATGTAAGTTTTGGAGAATATATACAGCCGGTCTTCCAAGTTAAATGCAATAATGCAAACTGCCACAATTCACGGGATAGAGCCGGCGGATTGAGCTTAGATAATCACGCTGAAACAACAAGTGACGTTTTAATAGTTTTCCCGGGAGTACCGGATAACAGCAAATTAGTTTGGTCTATTGAAGGCAGATCAACTTCGCCGATGCCGCCGGTTGGCTGGCCACCGTTAACTAAAAACCAAATTACCGGAATAAGAACTTGGATTAAAGAAGGTGCTAAAAACAACTAAGGTAAATTCCGGAGTTTATCTTTTAGAACTTCACATCAAGAAGGCAATTCAGATTAAAGCTAAGAGATTTTTAGGGCAGCAATTTCCAAAAGGATATTATTACTATTCCGGCAGCGCGCAAAAGAATTTATCTCACCGGCTTGAAAGGCATCTTCGGGAAGAGAAAATCATCCATTGGCATATTGATCATCTAACTTCAAATCACAATTGCGAAATAAAAGCTGTTTTCATTGCTAATGGAAAGGATAAAAATCTCGAATGCGAATTTGTTGATGTTTTGCTAAGAGAATTTGGACTGAAAATTACTTCCGAAGGTTTTGGAAACGGTGACTGCCACACGTGCAACAGTCACCTTTTGTATTCAAAAAAGAAAATTGATCACAACCATTTCATTTCTTTGTACCAATCTATAGAGCGCTTTATCCCCTCTTCTAAAGAAACTTTTTGAGTGAATCCGAAATCTTTCTTGGCTTTGGAAACATCGCAAGTCCAGCCAGGCTGAACGAAATCTCTGGCTTTCTCAAGGTTGAATGTAGCGGCTTTGGAGCTGAACATTGCAAAGAATTGGGCAATGGCTGCAACCGAATAAACTAATGAATGAGGCAGTCTGAGAGTAAGTGCGCGCTTGCCTAACGCTTTGGCTATTGCATCTCCAACTTGAGGCCAAGTATAAAGTTCTTCCGAAGCTACAAAGTATTTCTGTCCAATTGTATTTGGAGAAATTGATGCATCGTATATTCCTCTTACCAAATCCGCAACGTGAATTAAATTTAGCTTCTTGTCATCAAACCCAATCAATGTCATCAAACCGGCTTTGTACGTTTTGAAAATCAAGTAAACCTCTGTATCGCGCTCACCAAAAACTGCCGGTGGGCGAACAATTGTAATTGGCAGTTTATCAAAATAGCTTTTCGCCAATGCCTCCTGAGCAAATTTGCTTCTGCCATAGGTTGTTATTGGGTGTTCTTGGGTTTCTTCGCTGCAAGGCTTTCCGTTAAACGATGGACCGCACGCTGTCTGACTACTCACCACAACAAACCTTTTCAAATTAGGGTTTACTTCCGCGGCAACATCAAGCAATGTCTTTGTGCTTTCAACATTCCCCTTAAAATATTCTTCTTCAGTTTTAGCTTTTACAACACCGGCAACATGATAAATATAATCTGCACCTTTTAGAACCTCCTTCAATGCTGTTTTATCAAACAAACCGCAATTCACTATTTCCACCGGTTTACCTTCAAGCCATTTTCTCGAGCTGGAAGAGCGCAGAATACACTTTACATGATGTCCTTCGGCAAGGAGTTTATCAACAAGGTGACTGCCTACAAAGCCGGACGCACCGGTAACAACTGAAATAATTTTAGAGCTCATAAGTAACTTTTCATCCATTTTTGATTATATTCCCAACCGAAATTTCGTCAAAACAAACTAACTCACCAAAAATATTAATAGATTTTAGAAATAACCGGAGGAATTTTGGACTTATTTAACAAATGTCTTGAATTTACGCGCGCCGACGATATTAAGGCTCTTGGTTTTTACCCATACTTTAGACCGATTGAAGAAAATGAAGGTCCTGTTGTTCAGATTGAAGGCAAAAAAGTTGTTATGGCTGGCTCTAATAATTATCTTGGACTTACTGCACACCCAAAAGTAAAAGAAGCCGCACTTGAAGCAGTTAGAAAATATGGCACCGGTTGTTCAGGCTCACGTTACCTTACCGGTACTCTCGATTTACATATCGAACTTGAAAGAAGATTAGCTCTATTCTTTGGAACCGAAGCAGTTTTACTGTTCAGTACAGGTTACCAATCAGCTCAAGGTATAATTCCAACACTCGTCCAAGGGAAAAGTGAATATGTAGTTTCCGACCGCGACAACCATGCTTGTATAGTTGCCGGACAAATTATGGCTAAAGGTTTAACAGCCAATCTTGAAAGATACAAACACAATGATATGGGTGACCTGGAAAGAGTCTTAGCAAAACTTCCTATTGACGCTCCCAAATTAGTTATTAGCGACGGTGTGTTTAGCACCGGCGGCGAAATTGTTGAATTACCAAAATTAGTTAGCCTCGCTAAAAAGTATAATGCAAGAACTTTGATTGATGATGCTCATTCTGTTGGTGTTATTGGAAAAGGTGGAAGAGGAACCGCAAGCGAATTTAATTTAGAAAATGAAGTTGATTTAACGATGGGAACCTTCAGCAAAACTTTTGCATCGCTTGGAGGTTTTGTTGCCGGACCGGAACGCGTTATTAATTACCTAAAGCATTTTTCACCGGCTCTTATTTTCAGCGCTTCGCCAACTCCGGCTGCTGTTGCCGCTGCTTTAGCCGCCCTTGATATACTGGAAGCAGAACCTTGGCGTGTTGATAAATTAATTCGCAATGCCGACAAAATGAGAAAAGGTTTAACTGAAGCTGGTTTTAAAGTGATAGATGGAAGAACCGCTATTGTTCCTGTAATTGTTGGCGAAGATGGTCTAGCCTTCCAAATGTGGCGCAAACTTTATGATGCCGGAGTTTTCGTTAACGTATTCATTTCTCCGGGAGTTCCTCAAGGCAGACAAATGATGAGAACAAGCTACATGTCCACTCACGAAGATGAACATCTTGATTTCATCCTTGATACATTCAAAAAAGTTGGTAAAGAAATCGGTTTAATTTAAAATCTTTCTTGTAAGGTTATTCATTCCTTCTACTGTTAATGTGAGTGAATAACCTTTTTTTATTCAAGGAGAAAGCATGTCTCAGGTTACTATCCGTTCAATACATACAAAAAAAGAAATCAAATCCTTCATAAAATTTGCGTGGGAGATTTATAGGGATAGTCCTTATTGGGTTCCGCCTCTTATTTTCGATAGGATGAAATTACTTGATAGAAAAAACCATCCGTTCTACAAACATGCATGTGCGGAATTTTTTGTGGCAGAACAAGATGGCAAGATGGTTGGAAGAATCGCTGCAATCAAAAATGATCTTCATAACGAAGTTCATAATGATAAAGCCGGGTTTTGGGGATTCTTCGAAAGTATTAACGACCAAAGTGTTGCCGACTTACTATTCGATACAGCAAAAGAATGGTTAAAGAAAAACGGCTGTAACGAAATGTTAGGTCCTGCAAATCCATCTTCAAATGAAGAATATGGAATGCTTCTGGAAGGATTTGATGATGAACCTCGTTTGTTGATGACTTACAATCCGAAATATTATCTCGACCTTTGCGATAATTACGGATTCAAAAAAGCTAAAGACCTTTTCGCCTACAAACTTGAGAACAATAAAGTCGTTAGTTCCGAAAAACTAAGACGCGTTGCTGAAATAGCCCAGAAACGTTCCGGGCTTAAGGTATATGCAATGGATGTAAAAGAATTCAAGAGAGATTTAGAAAAGGTAAAATACGTTTACAACAAAGCATGGGAGAAAAATTGGGGTTTTGTTCCAATGACAGAAGATGAAATTGATGTGTTGGCAAAAGATCTAAAACCTTTGCTTGAACCATCTCTTGTAATTTTTGGAGAAATAGAAAATAATCTTGTTGGTTTCGCATTAGTCATGCTCGATTACAATCAAATCTTTAAATCGTTCAACGGCAAGCTGCTTCCTTTTAATTTTCTAAAAATCTTTACGCAAAAGAAAAAGATTACATGGTCGCGCATTCTTACGCTTGGCATTATTCCCGAATACCAGAAACGGGGACTTGATGCAGTGTTCTATTGGGAGATTGTTAACCGTGCAGCTAATGTTGGAATTTTACTCGGTGAGGCCAGTTGGATTTTGGAGGATAACGATATGATGAACCGCGGCGCACAAGTAATGAATGGTGAGATTTATAAAAAATACCGTGTCTATCAGAAAGATATCTAACAGACACGTTTTTTGATTGAAATTATTTAAGCGCTTCGTCATACTTGGTTGTGTGAGAAGCGTCTATTCTTTTAAGAGTAGTAAACAACGAAGGCTCCACTCTTCCTCTAAAGTACTCAGAAATTTCACCAGCTTTTGCATCAAAGAAAACCTTTAACAGAACACTTCTCCAATCAATACTTCCCTTAGATTTCTCTAGGTTCTTAACCAGATTAACCATATTCGGCAAAGCAACAGCTCTTTCCTTAGCGTCTTTACTGTTCAGCAAATCGAGACCGTTGTAGTGATAATTAAAGTAATCACTTCTAAACTGTTGATATTTCGAATTGAGCAAATTATCTACTAAAGCGCGGCGGTTGAAGGCAGCGGTTTCCAGAGCCCATCCTTTTGCATACTTGCTTGATGCGCCTTTAACAGCAATATCTAACGCTTTCTGGAATAAATCTGTACCGCCTAGATCGTAATATGAATCTGAATCGAAGCCGATAATTATGTAAGCGTAGTAATCGAGAAAACTCGTTAACCCATCAAAATTACTTTGATTGAAATACATCGCTTGTCCTTTCTCATATCGGAACGACCAAGCGTTATCCATAATTGTGAGCATTAAAGAATTTAATCGAGAACCTTCTATTGGGCGCTGGCTGGTAACAACAAGTTGAGCGCTATAATTTACATCATCGCTTGCGCCGGTAAAGAAAATAGTAAAGTTGCATTTGATCTTCTCACCTTCCCAGGGCTTGCCGGTGTACTTATTGTTGTTAAGATAATCTTGAATCTGATTTACAAAACTATCAAGCCTATCTCGCGATGCAGTGGGAAGCTGTTCTGTATTAACCGTAATATTGGCTTCGAGTTCTTGAGCAAATTCGGCAACATTTAGTACGCTGAAAAATAAAATGATGATAAATAATTTCTTCATCTGTAAACTCCAGGAATTATCTTAATTTTAAGATATAGATTTGATAAAACTAATACAATCTCTTTAGATGGTATCTTATGAATCATTTATTCAAAACGCTGATTCTTCTACTTTTGTTTGTACTGCAAAGTTTCGCGCAGATTAATCCGGGGGCAAGACAAATTGCTTTAGCTCACTCCGATGCTTCCTACTCAAACGACGTATTCCAGATTTTCAACAATCCGGCTGGTTTAGCCTTGGCTAAGAACAGAGAAGTTGGAATGTATTACTCACCCGCTCCGTTTGATACTAAGGAAATGGCAAATGCATTTGCTGCATATTGCGAACCAACGCCATACGGTACGTTCAGCGCCGGTTTTTCAATCTACGGTTTTGAACTCTACAAAGAAACGCAATTTGCATTAGGGTACGGAAGAAAAGTCACAGAAAACTTTTTTGTTGGCGGAACAGCTATCTATAAAAATCTTACTATCAAAAACTACGGCTCAAAAGGAACGCTCCTATTTAATCTTGGCGGAATAGCGACTCTAAACGAACAAATTGGTTTTGGATTTGCTGTAGAAAACATTACTCGTTCCACCCTTTCCAGCGAAACCGGACAACTACCTACCGTACTTTGGGGCGGCTTGCATCTTAAGGTTGTTAAGGAATTTACATTTAGCGCCGCACTAAGAAAAGAAGTTGGATATAATCCATCAATAAGAATTGGGGCTGAATATTCCATGCTCGATTTTATAAGACTAAGATTCGGTGCACAGAACGAACCAAACATTTTCTCCGGAGGGTTTGGATTTATTTATCAATTTCTACAAGTGGATTATGCCGTATTCAAGCATCCCGATCTTGATTTAACACACCAGTTTGGTTTAATCCTTCGTTTTGCAAAATAGAATATGAAGAAAATAATTCTCGTAGCTCTTATATTCTTAACAGGTGAAGCCATTGCGCAAACCGATACAACTTTGGTTCAACAGAATCTGGAAACTATTTTAGAAGATGCCAGCGAAGGTGTTGATGATTCCCAGCTCTACGATATAATTGAGTACTTAACACAGAATCCGATTCCCTTAAACACAGCTTCTATTAACGAGCTATTGAAAATTCCATTTCTGGATAGAGTAACCGCAGCCGCTATTATTAGGCACAGGAATGTGTTAGGAGGGATTTATAATATAGACCAGATGCGCTTCATTGAAGATGTGAGCTTTGAACTGGTCCAAAAAATTATACCTTTTGTAAAACTTGGCGACGGACAGCCTCCTACATTCAACGAAATTTTTGATGAAAATCTTCAGCTGTTCAATCTGAATTTCAGAACACGCGGTTTGTATGATTTTCAAAAAGACAAAGGATTTGAAAGCGGAACCTATCCAAATTCACGGTGGAAACTTTACAACAGACTGATTATCAGTCGCCAAAATAAACTAAGACTCGGCGCATTGGTCGAGAAAGACCCCGGCGAAAAACAGCTAAACGATTTCACTTCATTTCATTTCCAAATGAAAAATCTCGACATCATAAAGAATTTTGTTCTTGGCGATTATGTATTTGAATTTGGACAAGGATTAGCAATCTGGAGCCGGTACGCATTTTCAAAAGGAAGTGATGCAGTTGAAGTATTGCCGAGAAACTCCCGCGGATTAGTTCCTTATCTAAGCGCGGATGAAAACCAGTTTTTCAGAGGAGTTTCAGCCGAAGCCAATTACGAAAACTTTTCTCTCAGTGCATTCTTCTCCTCCCGTTTTTTAGATGCATCAATTGATTCAACTACTCAGCAAATTACATCGCTCGTAATTGATGGTTTGCACAGAACTCAAACTGAAATCAATAAGAAAGACAAGATTAACGAGAGAGTTGCCGGATTAACCATCAACTATAGTTTTGGCGAAAGAGGCAATCTTGGAGTCTTAACTTACAATACAAAATACGATCACAGTTTTGAAACTCAATCTGTTGTAGAACCGGGCGGTAACTCTTTTACTTATTTATCTACCAGTTACAATTTCTTTTTTGAAAAAGTTAGCCTAACGGGAGAAACCGCATTCCATAAGAAATCTTTTGCAACATTAAATTCACTCGACTTTGCGATAGATAAAAACTTTTCATTCTTAGTTTCATACAGAAATTATTCAGAAGATTACTTGAATCTACATTCAAATGGTTTTGGCGAAAGAGACTTTGCTCAAAATGAAAATGGGTTTTACATTGGCGCAAGATGGAAATCCATTTACGGAACTATCAATGTTTACTTCGACCAATTTGAGTTTAGTTATTTAAGCGACCGTTACCGCTTTCCTGCACAAGGAAATGATTTCTTAGTTTATTACACTTTCAAACCATTCAAGAATACCGAGCTTCGCTGGCGTTATAAAAATGAGGTCAAGCAGCAACTTTCACAGGTAAACGATGTTTACGGACTTGCATCAACCCGAAAACAAAATTTGCGCGGAGAATTCATTTACAAATTGCAGAAGAATCTTCAACTCCATTCGAGAATTGAGTTTGTAGCCTCAACTCCATCTGCTCCACTTTCAAGAGATAACGGCTATTTGATTTTTCAAGACATAAAATATTCGCCAACAGAATATTTATCATTTTCTACTCGCTTCGTTTTCTTTCAAACAGATTCATACAATTCCCGCGTTTACGAATTTGAAAACGACTTAACCGGCGTGATGACAAATCCCGGTTTGTACGGCGAGGGAATGCGCTGGTACTTTGTTGCAAGATACAATATACCTTATGGCTTCTCTTTTTCACTCAAATATGCCGAATTGTACAAGCCAAATGAAAAATTCTTGGGCAGTGGTACAACGCTAATTCTGGGAAATCTCGATAACCGACTAAGCCTTCAAATGGATTACAACCTCTAATTTTAGGTATGGAAATCACAAAAACTCCACTTAAATTTGTTGCAACAAAAATGACCTTATATGAGCTCAAACTTTTCTTTAGTAGATGGAAGCAAACTTATTGTTGAAGCACTTGTGCAATCCGGTGTAGAAGCATTTGTAAGCTATCCAATTACACCCGCAAACTGGATTAACCAATACGCATCACAAAGATTTCCTACAATGACTTTCGCTCCGGATGAAATTTCCGTTGCCCAGTGGATTGCCGGTTTATCTTCTGCCGGTAAACTATCAGCAACCGCAACATCATTCCCAGGTTTGGCTTTAATGGTTGAATCGCTGAACATGTCTTTCATGATGGAACTGCCGATGATTATTGTGATTGCCCAAAGATTAGGACCAAGCACCGGCTCTGCAACAGTTGGCGCGCAAGGCGATTTATTGCTGCTCAATAGTCTAATTTCTGGCGGATATAATATTCCGGTTTTTTCAACTTCCAACTTAGAAGATTGTTGGACAGTTACAGAGAAAGCCGTTCATACAGCAGTTAAGCTGCGTACTCCTGTCGTACTGTTAACTTCTAAAGAAATGATAATGACCGCGCGGAGTATTGACCTCTCAACATTACCCGAACTAACAAAAGTAGAATATGATTTATATAAAGGAACAAAGCCATACATTCCGTACGACTCTGACGAAAAACTTGTTCCGCCGTTTCTTTCTTTAACAAACAATGATCATCAAGTTAGAATAAATTCTTCTACACATGATGATTCCGGCACTATTAAGAAAGCAACAAAAGCCGCGCTCGGTAATACAATACGGCTTCACAATAAAATTCAGCGCAGAATTTCCGAGTATCTGCTTTACGAGCATGATGAAAGCAACGAAAAAAATATTTTGATTGTCAGCTACGACATAACGGCAGAAGCTACGCGAGATGCTGTTAGGCAGCTTCGTGAAAGCGGAGTTAATGTTTCGGCGCTTTATATCAAAACAATTATTCCTTTCGCTAAAGAATTAATGACGATAATAAACCAATACGAGAATGTAATCTTTGCCGAGGAAAACCTAACCGGACTGCTTGTTAAGATGGTTTACGGAAACAATCCGCCAAAGAATGTTACTAAGGTTAATAGAATTGGTTCAATGATTTCTCCTTCAGAAATAATTAAGGAAACGGAAAGATGTCTTCAAGCATGTTAGTTGATAAAAATTCTCCTTACTGTCCCGGCTGCGGACATCAATCAATAACTTTGGGATTGGCAAAAGCTCTCGAATCATTGAACTTTGATCCGCTTGATGTAATATTGGTAAGCGATATCGGCTGCTGTGGATTGATTGATCCATTGCTTGCTTGCCATACTATTCATGGATTGCACGGAAGAGCTTGCGCGCTCGCGAGCGGAATTTCCCTTGCAATTGATAATCCGAAGAAAAAAGTAATTGCAATACAAGGTGATGGCGGAGCTACAATTGGAATTGCTCATCTTCTTGAAGCTGCCAGAAGAAATTTTAATCTCACTTTAATTGTGAATAATAATCAGATTTATGGAATGACCGGCGGACAATTTAGTGGATTGTCGAGCGAAGCTTTCCAGACAGATCGCGGGTTGACTGATTCATTCACGCGTCCGTTTGATATTGTAGAAATAGCGCATAAAGCTGGAGCAAACTACTCCGCGAGAATAATTGCTAAGGGAGATATTTCTGAAAAACTAAAAATTGCTATCTCAACAAAGGGCTTCTCTTTGATTGAGATACTGGAAGTTTGTCCATCATACGGCGTTCAAAAATATTCCGACATTGAACATCTTGGCTACTTGGAAAAATCTTTTGTTAATGCATACAATGCTTTTGCACTCCCTACAAATTCTATGAAGCCGCTGATTAATAGATCGGTGAACAACGGGACCTCTTTATTCCAACATAAATTAAGTAAGAATGTAAAACTCATACTTGCCGGTTCTGCAGGAGAAGGAATTCAATCGGCAGCAGAATTACTGGCAAAGGCGGCAATGTATTCCGGACTTCACGTTACCAAGAAAGGCGATTATCCAATTACTGTTGGGACCGGATTTTCAGTATCAGAGCTAATTTTCTCCCCGGAAGAAATTTATTACACCGGTATAAATGAGCCGGATGCGATGCTGATAATTTCTCAAAACGGTTTTGATTATGTGAAAAGCCGCATAGGCGAAAACACTTCTGTTATTATAGACAACGCCGTTCATTACGAACCGATGAATAACATATCTTTCGCTTATGATTTGAAAGCAATCCTGGGCAAAAAGAATGCGGCTATTTGCAGCATTGGCTTGTGGCTATTAATGAATGAACCGTTCCCGTTTGCAGCTTTTGAAAAAGCTGTAAAAGAAAGTAAACATGGCGAGAAGTTAAGTGCGGTCATCGAAAAGATTAAAATAATTTTTGATGAAATAAAACTTCACGCTTGATTATATTTGCAGCGATTTTTTACTCACTTCCTAAATTCGAGAGAATATGAGAACCATAGTAGCCTTACCAGGTGATGGTATTGGCAAAACTGTATTACCCGAAGGGATAAGACTTTTAGACGCTGCCGGCTTCAAAGCAAATTATGTTTGGGGTGATATCGGTTGGGAGTTTTGGTGCAACGAAGGGAACGCGCTTCCGCAAAGGACTATTGATTTAATCGAAGAGCATAAAATTGTACTCTTTGGTGCTATAACAAGTAAGCCTAATGATGAAGCGAAGAAGGAATTAATTCCTTCACTACAAGATAAAGGATTGGTTTACTTCTCCCCTATTGTTGGCTTGCGTCAGCATTTCAATTTGGATATTTGCATCCGTCCATGTATTTCGTTCAAAGGGAATCCGCTAAACTTTATAAGAAAGAATTCCAGCGGAACGTTTGACGAACCGTCAATTAACACTGTAATTTTTAGACAGAACACAGAAGGACTTTATGCCGGTGTTGAATGGACTAACCCACCAAAACAAGTACGCGATGCTCTCGAAACACATACCAAAATGAAATTCTTTAAGGATGTTCCATCTGAAGAAATGGCGGTATCAACTAGAATTGTTACTAAGAAAGCAAGTGAGAGAATAATAAGGGCGGCATTTGAATATGCGGCTAAGTTTGGATATAAAAATGTAACCATCTGCGAAAAGCCGAATGTGTTAAGGGAAACTTCGGGAATGATGTTGAAACTCGCTAAACAAATTTCTAAAGAGTACCCGAACATTTCTCTTTGGGATACAAACATTGATGCGCAAATGATGTGGCTGACAAAAAATCCGGAAGATTACGGAGTGACTGTTGCGGAAAATATGTTTGGTGATATAATAAGTGATGGCTTTGCCGGTTTAGTTGGCGGACTTGGTTTTGCTTGCAGCGCAAACATTGGCGAAACTGCTGCCGTATTTGAGCCGACTCACGGCTCAGCGCCTAAATACGAAAAACTAAATCCCTCAATTGTAAATCCGATAGCAATGTTTATGAGTGCTGTAATGATGCTTGAACACATAGGCGAAAATGAGATTGCAAATAAAATTAAGACGGCAATTTCAGCAGTGGTTTTAGAAGGCAAAGTTCAGAGTTATGATATGATGAAACTAAGAGGTAGTGCCGAAGTATTTTCTAAAGGCGCTGCTAGCACACAACAAATAACTGATGCGGTGATCGGGAAGCTCTAGACACATATGAAACAGACATTAGTAGAAAAAATCGTTCAAAAATTTTCAGTTGGTTTGTCGGCTGATAAAATAGTTCGTTCCGGCGACTACGTCACTATCCGTCCGGCATATGTAATGACGCATGATAATACCGGCGCGGTAATCCCAAAATTTAAATCAATTGGCGCAACAAAGCTCTCTGATTCTAAGCAGGTTGTTATAACACTCGATCACGATATTCAAAACAAAAGCGAAAAGAATTTAGAGAAGTACAAAAAGATTGAAGAGTTTGCGAAACTTCATGGAGCTGATTTTTATCCGGCAGGACGCGGCATCGGGCACCAAGTTATGGTTGAAGAAGGTTATACATTCCCGGGAACATTTGTTGTCGCATCCGATAGTCATTCCAATATGTACGGTGGAATTGGCTGTTTAGGAACTCCAATTGTTCGAACAGATGCAGCTTCAATTTGGGCAACCGGAAAAACTTGGTGGCAAGTTCCACCAATTGCTAAGGTTGAACTCAAGGGCGAATTAAGAAAAGGTGTAACCGGCAAAGATGTAATTATTGCTCTTTGCGGATTGTTTAACAAAGACGAAGTTCTTAACCACGCAATTGAATTTGTTGGTGAGGGAATTAAACATCTAAGCATTGATCAGAGACTAACAATTGCGAATATGACAACTGAGTGGGGCGCTCTTGTTGGTTTGTTTCCTATTGACGAAGTTACTATTGAATGGATGAAAACGAGAAATGAAAAGTTAAGGACGAAGAACGAAAATATTGAGCATTCTCGTATAAACATTCAAACAATCAGTGAATTAGAAATACAGCTTGATCAGTTGCGAGCAGATGATGATGCGTTTTATGCAAAGGAGATTTCCGTTGACATTTCTTCAATCTCTCCTTTTGTTTCCGGACCAAACACTGTAAAGAAAATGTCGCCGGTCAGCGAACTTCAGCATCAGAAAATAAAAATTGATAAAGCTTATTTGGTTTCTTGCGTTAACTCAAGAGTAGATGATATTGCAGAAGCTGCATCTATTGCGAAAGGGAAAAAGTTTTCTGAACACGTACAGTTTTATATTGGCGCAGCTTCAAGTGAAGTACAAGCTGAAAGTGAACAACGCGGAGATTGGCAAACGCTCATTGATTCTGGGGCTATTCCTCTTTCGCCGGGATGCGGTCCTTGCATAGGTTTAGGAATTGGACTTCTTGAAGATGGCGAAGTTGGAATCTCTGCAACGAACAGAAATTTCAAAGGAAGAATGGGCTCACCAAACGCGCAAGCATATCTAGCTTCACCGGCTGTTGTTGCTTCATCGGCAATTAATGGTTTTATAAGTAGTGAGTGGGAAGGAACTCCTGAACAAGTTATATATACAATTAAGAACAATGTTAAGACCGAACAACAATCTACTAAAGTGAAAATTCTAAATGGTTTCCCTTCTCAATTACAAGGTGAATTAATTTTCTGCCATCAAGATAATTTGAATACGGATGGAATTTATCCCGGTAAATACACATACAATGATGACATCACTCCGGCTGAACAAGCCAAAGTTGTGATGGAGAATTACGACCCGGAATTCGGAAGTATTGTAAATGAAGGCAATATCCTTGTTGGCGGATATAATTTCGGCACGGGTAGTTCTAGAGAGCAAGCCGCAACAGCGCTAAAATATCGTGGAATTAAATTAGTTATTGCAGGTTCTTTCAACGAAACTTATAAGCGTAACGCTCTCAATAACGGCTTGCTTGTAATTGAATGCCCGGGACTTGCAAATGATTTGAAATCGAGATTTGGCTTAGAAAGACTTACAGTAAATACGAAAATTGAAACGAAAATAAATTTTGTTACCTCTACTATTGAAGCTGGTGATATAGTTTATTCGATAGTGACAATCGGCGAAGCAGCGCAAGAATTAATTATTGCCGGTGGACTCGAAAATTGGATTAAGAAAAATATACTCTAGAAACTTCCTTTTCTAAATTTAGATAGACCACCGCCAAGAGTAGTAATATAAAGATCTCCGGTTTTGTCTAATGCAGAAGCAGTTGTAAAACTAGATTGAAGTTTAGCATTCACTTTTGTAAAAATGGAAGCCGCGTTTGTTTTATCAAATCTTCCCAAACCATATTTAGTTGCAATCCATTTACTGTTATTTCTATCAACATGAAGTGACTGAATGTACTGGGTGCTAATTTGCGGAACGGAAACTATGCTCCATTTTGTACCGTTGAAGCGTGAAAGACCGCCTTCCGATTTGATTGCACCCATTTGTAATTCTTCTCTCATATGCGCAGCCCAAATCATTCCATCTTGATCGCAAACTATTGAATGGATAATGTCACCAATTTTGTTACCGATTCCCATGTTTGTCATATCCCACTTACGCCATAAAACACCATCAAAAACGGAGATGCCGCTTCCGTTTGTGCCAACCCAGATATTGTTTTGTTTGTCAACAGCAAGAGAATAAATTAAATCGTCATGCAAGCCGGAATTTGCTTTAGTATAAGTTTGCCAGGTTTTTCCATCGTACTTAAACAGTCCGCCAAAAGCTCCAATCCAAATTGTGCCGTTATTATCAGATGTTATACTTGTTATGTACTTGCTGTTTACTTGGCTGGAGTAATTAATAAATGTTGTGCCGTTATACAAAAACAATCCATTTTCCAAACCGATCCAAAGGCGGTTGGTTTTATCCACGAATAAACTCTTCACAATGTTTGATGACATTGGAGTATTATCTTTGTTCAGAACGCTCCACTTCTTGCCGTCATATCTAATTATACCTTGTCCCTCTGTGCCAATCCATTTTACGTTCGATGAATCAACTGCAACTGTATAAGTATTTTCTGTAGGAATCGGAGAATTAGTAGTAGTATAAAATAAACCTTTAGTGGTATCATCTAAAAATATATATGCCGTTTGTCTTGTTCCGCCAATTAGTTTAACAATAGTACTATCTGCCCTATGCATAGGATAAGTCATTTTCACTTTAACTTTGCTAGGATTATATCCTGAAAATGTATGTGGAGTTTTATAGAGAGTAGGTTGACCATCAATAAAGATATTAGCTCCCAACGGTACCGAATTACAAATTAAAGTACCCATATGCCCGGGGTTTAAATAGTGGTCAATCATTAATTTTGAAGAGTAGCTACTGCCCAAATTTATAGTAACTGTAGTATCAATAAAAAACTCATGCTTAATCGTAATTGTATGTTTGCCATCTGATAGCCAGTCCAAAGTATCCGGCGTATAAATTCCGGTATTTCTTCCATCTAAATATATTGTAGCTCCTGTCGGGTTACTTTCTAAATATAAGTGATTAGTACCCTCCGGTTTCAACACAGCAACTTCTGTTAAAATTTCCTTTTCACAAGAATTAAAAATTAGAGCAAAAGCCAGAACAAAAAGCAGATTATATTTTTTTACTATTGAGAGCATTTCAACCTTGTGATTAATAAAGTCCAGAGTTATAACCGAGTTTTCTCAAGTAATCAGGAGTAAATGAAAGAACTACTGAATATTTAGAATAAGTTCCAAAGACACCGTAACCGCCTTTAATACAAGTATAGTCGGTTTCATCTACGATAACAGAGTATAAATCCTTACCGCGAGAAGTAGAGTTATAGTATAAACTAAGATTATTATCCAAAAGCGAAACTTCAATTACCATACTATAAATGTAATACTTGTTTTTTTCCGGATCGCCTTCTGAAATAGAATGCATAGCATAGTTAATTGCTGAGGAATCAATTTGCCAATATGGTAAACTTGTGGGTTGAGGATAATACTTTACAATGCTTCCATTAACATTTCTTATGTAAGCTGGAATTGAGGCACGCTGAACTTTATCGCCATACATACCTTTCCTCATATATAGAATTGTAGCTTTTGTAGCAAAGACAGCATTCTTCTGCTCGGTTGTCCAGACAGCACCTGCGTAACCGATTCCTTCTTTTGGATAAAACTTCATAGAATCTATTGGGTCAACTTTCATCGGTTTTTTTTCAATATAAGTGTTTGATGAAAGTCTTTTTCCATTTGGAAGCAAAGCTTCTATTTGAATATTTGTTGCGGTCTTAGGCTTAAAGTTTTTAGTGTAATATACTCTGTACGGCTTGTTGTAAGAATCTCCGGCTGACCTTGTTAGCGTAGTGTCCCGCAGAATCACAACTTCATCATTCCCATTCCATAATCTTACAAGTGCACCTTCAATAAAAGTATCTTCTGTAGAAGAAAGCGGGTCGTAGTTATTTACCATGTAACTCTTATTGAGCGTTACTATTTGGAAGGTTGAATCGGGATGGAGAATACTATTGAGTACATATTTCTCCTGGTAATCATCGTAAGGAGAGAAATTTGTTTCCGAGCAAGAAAGCGCGAAAAGAGAAAGAGAAGCAAAAAACAATGCTGTAAGTTTATTTCTCATAGCTTCACCTTTATGGTAGCTGTTGGGAGGAAAGGAAGCATATTAACTCTTTCACCATTTTCTCTCTTAAAGTAGAAAATGTTCTTCCTATCATAAACATTGATGATGCTCGCATCCAGTGTTACTTTTGCGAAACCCAGATCAAACTTCTTGGAAAGTGTAATATCGAGCTTATGGTATTCCGGCAAACGGTGAAGATTATCAATCCCTAGAATTGTGTAAGGCTGTCTAAAATCAGCCAAAGAATTCTGATAGAAATAATCACCAATGTACATCTTATCATAGTAGCCGATAATTTTTGTGTAAGGCAGCCCGGAGTGGTAAATCCAGCTTGCACCAACATTCCAGCCGTCACCAAGATCAAAATCCATATTAACATTTACTTGATGGCGTATATCATATTTATTGTAATACCTCAAACCATAGAGCTTTTTGTAAGAGAAAGCATTTGTATAAGAAGCCATCAAAGTTACAAACTCAACTCTGCTTTTGTTGAAGACTTCGATTCCATAGGCTTCGGCTTCTCCGGTTACAAAATCCGGATCTGTAACTAAAATTTTCTTTTGGTTAACAACCGGGAAGTTATCAATCTTCTTATAATATCCTTCAACCGTAACACGGAAATCATCCGATGGGACAAACTCGATACCTGTAATGTAATGAGTAGCTTTTTCCGGTTTAATGTAAACCGGCGAAATAACCCAGGGCTCAAAAAGATTTATTACATCATACTCACTTGTTAAGGTTGAAATTTCTTGCTGATAAACGCCTACCGCTCCAATTAGCGCAATATTGTCTGTCGGTCTAAACTTGATATTAAGTCTCGGCTCCATAACGACTACACTGGAATTTCTGCTGAGGTTTACTGCGTTTAATCTGGCACCTAGGTCCATATCAACTTCATCGAAGCGCAGCATTTTGTATTTGGCGAAAAAGACTACACTCGTTCCATCGGTTCTAATTTCTACAGGAACTCCAACTGCGTTATTCATATTTAAGGTAGTACCTATATTCCTAATATGAAAACCGCTAACTACTTCATCTTTACTATCAAAAACATAATTAAAATTCATTTCCATGCTGAAATCATCAACAACATTTTTCTTTGGCGGTGCCCCACTTTGCTTAGGAATTAATTCTCCGGTAAACTGACTTGATGAAAAAGCCAATTCAAAGAAGAGAGGGCTATCCGGCACCTGAAGCCAGCGAAGACCAAAAATATTATTTGCCCATTTATAATCTTCAACGCGAGGATTATCTTGCTTCAAGTTATCGCCGCTTAACATTGCATTAACTGTAAATTTTGCACCGGGTATAAAATCCGGGCTGGTAAAGTTTGCTTTCATTGAAACATCATAAAAATCAACCGGAACGTGGCTCTTATCAAAAAATTTATCTAAGATTTTGTTTGAGAAGCTTTTTCTCCCGCTAATTATAAACGAACCGTTTGGAATTGGTCCCTCGAGCAAAAGTTTTGCCGTCATAAAACTAGCGGAAGCTGTAGCGCCAAATCTATGTTTATCACCATCCTTCGTACTAATACTCATCACAGAAGAAAGTCTTCCACCAAACTCTGCTGCAAAACCTCCTTTGTAAAATTCCAGACTGTTAACTACGTCCGGGTCAATCACGCCAAACAAGCCTAAGGCATGAAAAGGATTATAAACCGTAACTCCATCAACCAAAACTAAATTTTGGTTGCTGGCGCCGCCACGTACATAATACTTCGCTGAAACATCACCTGTAGATTGAACTCCGGGCAGATATTGAATGCTTCGGAAGACATCGGTTTCCACACCTTTTGGCATTAACTCAAGCTCACGTGCGGCGATTCTCTGAACACTGACCTTCGTTTCGTTCTTAAACTCGTAACGTTCACCCACCTTCTCAATCGTCTGCATTTGAATTCCTTTGCTGGAAAGAGAAATGTTATAGTGAGAGAGTTTGTCTTTACTAACCCTAACAGACATAAGTTTTGTTTGATAACCAACGTAGGAAACAACTAAAGTGTAGGTTTTATTTGCCGGTACGGAAGGAATGATGAAATAACCCCGGGTATCGGTGTTGGCACCCTTATTTATTTCTTTGACGTAAGCACTGGCATAAACAAGAACTTCTCCGGAAAGGGAATCTGTAACTAACCCGCGAAGTGTTCCGGCGTCTTGGGAGTAAGTTGAATTTGCACTTAAAAAAAATATTACAACGATCAATACAGTAGAAAAATAGCGCAAAGAATATCCTCAAGAAAAATTTTTCAGATGCAGACACAAGTTAATTTTTTCTACACGAAATTTAAGTGCATTTTTTATGGCATCAAAAATTATTCTTCGAGTGTAGATATGTTGCCCGGGTCCTGCCCAAGCGCTCTTGCTTTAAGAACTCTTCTCATAATTTTACCGGAACGGGTCTTAGGCAAAGAATCAACAATTTCTATGTGTTCCGGTTTAGCAATCGGTCCAACTTCATGACTAACATGCTGGCGCAACTCTTCAGTTAGCGTGCTAGTCTTAACAGCTCCGGCTTTCAGAATTACATAAGCATAGATTGCATTACCTTTTACTTCATGAGGCAATCCAATTGCCGCGGCTTCGGCAACTGCACTATGGCTCACTAACGCGCTTTCAATTTCAGCTGTTCCTAATCTATAACCGGAAACTTTGATTACATCATCAACTCTGCCGATAATCCAATAGTAACCATCTTCATCGCGGCGAACGCTATCGCCGGTTAAATAAACACCGGGATATTTAGACCAGTACTGTTGTACATAACGCTCATCATCCTTCCAAACAGTTCTAATCATAGCCGGCCAGGGTGTTTTGATAACCAAATATCCTTCTTCATTTGCTTTAACAGATTTACCGTTTTCATCAACTACATCCATTACAATTCCCGGGAAAGGTTTTGTGCCGCTGCCAGGCTTCAACGGAACACAAGGCAAAGGTGTTATCATAAACATTCCGGTTTCGGTTTGCCACCAGGTATCCATGATCGGGCATTTTTCTTTTCCAACAACTCTATGATACCATTTCCAAGCTTCAGGATTGATCGGCTCGCCAACCGAGCCAAGTAATCTTAAAGTGGAAAGATCGTGGCGGTTCACCCAAGATTCACCAAAACGCATTAACCCGCGAATAGCAGTTGGTGCAGTGTATAGAATATTTATTCCATACTTCTCAATCATAGCCCACCAACGGTTTGGATATGGAAAGTTTGGCGCTCCTTCATACATGAACGAAGTTGTTCCGTTCAACAAGGGACCGTAAACAATATAGCTGTGCCCCGTAATCCAGCCAGGATCAGCAGCGCACCAATATCTATCTTCTTCTTGTATATCAAAAACATATTTGAGCGAAGTGTAAGTACCAACCATATAACCACCGTGAGTATGAAGAATAGCTTTCGGTTTGCCGGTAGTGCCGGAAGTGTAAAGAATAAATAACGGATCTTCAGCATCCATTTTTTCCATAGAACATTCGCGTGAAGCTTGCGGAAGATTCATCAATTCGTGGTACCACATATCGCGCCCAAATTCCATATTTACTTCTGCGCCGGTTCTTTTTACAACTACACAATGCTCAACCGTACCACATCTTTGTAAAGCTTCATCAGCAATTTGCTTTAACGGAACAACTTTTCCCCGCTGGTATGCGCCGTCACTTACAATTAAAACTCTCGAATTACTATCTTCAATTCTTTCGGCAAGTGATTCAACAGAGAATCCACCATAAACAACAGAGTGAATTGCACCAACACGGGCACATGCTAACATAGCAATAACAATCTCGGGTATTCTTCCCATATAAATTGTTACGCGGTCGCCTTTCTTAACTCCTAAACTCTTTAGAACATTGCCAAACTTACATGCCTCGCGGTGAAGAGCAAAGTAAGACATAGTTTTTCCTTCGCCGTTTTCCCCTTCCCAAATTAATGCAAGCTTATTCCGGCGAGACGTTTTAATGTGAATATCCAAACAATTATATGCGATGTTCGTTTTGCCGCCAACAAACCATTTGTAAAAAGGTTTCTCGGAGTCATCCAGAACTTTATTCCACTTTTCAAACCAATGAAGTTCGTTAGCCCGTTCTTCCCAAAACGCTTCGTTATTATTAGTTGCATATTCGTTAAGCGCATCCCAATCTTTTATGTGTGCTTTTTCTATAATTTCTTTCGATGGATAGTAAACTTCTCCGGAAAGTTTTGCGTTACTCATAAGTACCTCATAAAAGATTGTTGATGTTGGAATTTTGATTTTAATTTAAGACTTGCGGTCTCTAAAATCAATTGCTTACATTTACATCGTTATTACAAGAAATTAGTAATGAAAAGAAATTCAATAAAAATATATTCCGGGATTGTGCTTGCAGCCTATTTGGCTTTGCTTGCTTTGCCGTTGTGGCATTTTCATCCAATTTATTTCGATACAAATTCAAGATTTGCAGCTTCCCAAAATTCTTCCTCTAACTTTGATCCGTTTCAAAACGCAAATTCAGAATGTTCAATCACTCAGTTAGCTGGGACATCTTATATAAATGATATTGTCCTCCCACTGAGCAACAATTTATCCAGCTATCGTTTCGATTACAATCCGGTGGCTGAGTCGAACAAACCCCTTCAAGTAATTTTTGATTCCAACGGACTGAGAGCTCCTCCGGCATACTCATAACTTCCCATTTTAATTCATCAAACAAAAAAGGAATTGTTATGAGAACAAAAATTGTTTTGTCATTATTATTTGTATTTGCTTCTTTAATAGAAGCACAAACTTATCCTCTTCATGGAAAGGTAATTCATCAAGATGATGAAAGCCCTTTGCTTGGCGTAAATGTTATTTTAGATCAGCTCAAAGTTGGAACGCAGACAAATATATCTGGCGAGTTCGAATTTAAAAATGTACCGGCTGGGGATTACACTCTTAAAGTATCTTACATTGGGCATAAGACGGTGATAAAATCAGTGCATGTTCCTATTGAAGAAGTATTAACAATAAAATTGAATGAAGGAACAGTTGACTTACACGAAATAGTTGTCACCGGGAACCCGCTCTCATCCGATCCAAAAGATATTTCTCAAAGCATGGTTACAATCGCAAATTTGGAATTACAAACAAGAGCCGCAAGTAACATAGGACAAATTCTAAATTCACAACCGGGCATTTCTATGCGTTCAAATGGGATTGCAGCTGCAAGACCTGTTATCCGCGGCTTCAGCAATAACCGTATTCTTATTTTGGAAAACGGATTAAGAACCGGCGACTTATCAAATTCATCCGATGACCATTCTGTTTCGTCAGATGGTTCATCACCGGAAAAAATTGAAGTACTTCGCGGACCGGCAAGTCTGCTATACGGCAGCAACGCAATGGGCGGAGTTATCAACATAATCACTGAGGCAATTCCAAACTACGTTTCCAATAAACTCAATGGAGAAATTGGTTTGGGTTATTCGTCAACCAACAGAGAGTTATTAGGCAGCACAGATATTCACTATGGGAAAAATAATTTCGGATTTCACTTGAATTACTTTAACCGCAAGAGTGATGAATATTCAGACGGATACGGAACGAATGTTTTTAATTCGGACCAGAGAACTCACGGCTACCAACTTGGCGCATCATTTATTCCTACTTTTGGAATTGTTGGTGTAAGTTATAGCGACTATGCTAATAAGTATGGAATTCCATCGTTGCGGGAAACCGCTGCAAATCCGGATGAGGAAGGTCCAATCATTATTGATATGCAAAAAAAGGATATGCGTATTTTACTCGAAAGTACAAAACTGAATTCCTTCATCAACGGGTTTAGTTTTAAAGGCGGATATCAAGACTACAAGCACAAGGAAATTGCAAGAACAACAGGTGAAGTAGGAACTGCTTTCGCTCTAAAATCTATCAGCGGAGATTTATCTTTTAAGCACTATATAATAGATTCATTATTCCAAGGTGTGTTTGGATTTTGGGGAATGCAGCAAAAATATTCTGTTAATGGTGAAGAAGCTTTCACTCCAAACGCAGATTATCTATCTCTTGCCGGATATTTATTTGAACAAGTAAAATTCGACAACCTAAATTTACAGTTTGGCGCGCGCTTCGAGACAAATAAGATTGAAATTCCGGAAGCAGAAATCTCTGAAACACTTTTTCAGGCAAACAATAAGATATTCAATTCGTTTAGCGGATCTATTGGCGCAGTCTATAAAATAACAGAGAGTACTTCCCTCTTTGCTAATCTTGCAAACGCTTACCGCTCACCAACAATTGAAGAGCTTTCATCTTACGCTGTACACGGTGCAACCGGTACTTTTGATATTGGCGATAGAAATTTGCACAACGAGAATAATATTGGCTTTGACCTTGGCTTGCGTGTAAGGATGCCATATCATTCTGTTGAGTTTAGTTCTTACATAAACTTTGTAGATAGTTACATCTACCGTAAACCAACGGCTATGTTCTATGATGCCGGGAACAAAGTGGATAAATTTAATTCAGTGAGTGGATTGCCGGTATTCCAATATTCCCAGGGCGACGCGCTGCTATACGGGTTCGAGGTAAAAGCCATTTACGAAGAAGACAACTTTTACTCAACTGTAGTTGTGATGGATTATGTCCGCGGTAAGGAAAAAAATACAAATAACAATCTCCCTCAAATGCCCCCTTTTAGATTTTCAATTGAACAAAAATATACTGCTGATGATTTCTGGACCGGTGTAAATTGGAAACTTGCTGCGGCACAAAAAAATATTGCGGATAACGAAACAACAACCAAAGGTTACGGTTTGATAGATGCTTATGCCGGCATAAAATTTCTGGTCGGCAAATTTGTAAGCACAGCAACACTAAAAATAGAGAACATTTTAGACCAGCCTTACAAGGAACATTTATCATCAATAAAAGACTTTGCTTACATGCCGGGGCGCAATATTCGTCTCAGTTATAAATTTTTATTTTAATTACCGAGTTCTTATATTGGCGCTGTAGTTTTGACGAAAATTTGTTCTTAATTTATTGAAGCATAGCAAAATTTAGCGCACGGAGGGATGGGTGAGCCCCCGCATGAATGCGGGGTAAAGGCTGCCATCGCCTTCGGCGAGGTCCCGCCAAAGGCGGGAAAACCTATTGCGATAATTGAGTTATAAAGTTTATATATTAAAAAGTCCTTCGTTCAATAGATATTATATTGGACATTCTGCTGATGTGATTAAAAGATTGTTTGAACATAATAGCAGAAAAGTAAAATCAACGAAAGCATTTGTTCCTTGGGAAATTGTTTATACAGAATTTTTTGAAAGTAAGTCAGAAGCATTTGAACGCGAGATGCAAATTAAACGTTACAAAAGCGGAGAAGCTTTCAAAAAATTAATTAGTTCGGCACGGAGGGATGGGTGAGTGGCTGAAACCAACGGTTTGCTAAACCGTCGTACTGGGTAAACCGGTACCGAGAGTTCGAATCTCTCTCCCTCCGCAAGAATTTCTTCGGAAGTTCTTTTTATTAAGCAACAATTGACAGTTACTTGGAAAGAGAATTAGTTTCTACCGTTTCATCTTCAAGCTCTGTTCAATTTGTTTTATTTTCAACTTATTTATTAGGAGTATCTGTTTCATGGCAGAGCGCGTTCAAGGAACTGTTAAGTGGTTTAATAGTTCTAAAGGCTTTGGATTCATTCAACAACCAGGCGGCGAAGATGTATTCGTACATTTCAAAGCTATAGTTGGTGATGGATATCGCTCATTAGAAGAAGGTCAAAAAGTTGAGTTCTCAGTAACTCAAGGTCAAAAAGGCCCTCAAGCTAGTGACGTAAAAGTAATTAAGTAACATTAGTTACCTTCCAAACAGAAAAGCCCTCACAAGAGGGCTTTTCTGTTTTAAACAATTTCCACTTCTCTTTACTGTTTGTAATGCTTTACCGGCAACTCTTTTAGAATTAGCGCGCTCTGTTCCGGAGTAACATCTCGCTGGGGTTCTGCCATCATTTCGTAACCAACCATAAATTTTTTGATGCTTGCAGACCTTAGTAACGGCGGATAAAAATGCATGTGCCAATGCAACTCCGGGTACTTCTTCCCATCTGTTGGAGCTTGATGAATACCGGAAGAATAAGGGAATGAAACTTTAAACAGATTATCATATTTAGCAGTGATTACTTTCAGTGCGTCGGCAAATTCCTTCGATTCGTTTTCCCGAAGTTTCAATATGCTAGCCATCCTTCTTTTTGGGATAAGAATAGTTTCATAAGGCCAAACCGCCCAGAAAGGAACAACTACTGCAAACGAATCATTTTCATAAACGATTCTCCCCCTTTGTTTCAATTCCAGTTTTAAATAATCAGATAGAAGTGATTGGTTATGTTTGGCGAAATACGCTTTGAAATTTTTTAACTCTTTTTTTGTTTCCATCGGGATACTGCTTTGAGCCCAAATCTGGCAATGCGGATGAGGATTGCTATTCCCCATCATCGCACCCTTGTTCTCAAAAATCTGAACATGTTTAATGCTGGGATTGCTGCCAAGTTCTTTGTATTCATTTTGCCAAGTAGAAACAACATTCTCAATTTCCGAGACTTTCATTTCGGCAAGAGTTAAATCATGACGGGGTGAAAAGTTTACAACACGGCAAATTCCCTTTTCACTTTTTGCGATAAGCAGATTGTCCTTATCAAGTTTGCATTCATTTGTATTAATCAGCAATGAAGAAAAATCATTTGTAAAAACATAAGTGGATTTGTAATTCGGATTCACTTCCCCATTTGCTCTTGTGTTTCCGGGACACAAATAACATTCCGGGTCGTAATGCGGGCGAGATTCTTGTTCTAAATCCGCAACATCACCTTGCCATGGTCGTTTTGTTCTATGCGGAGAAACTAAAACCCATTCTCCGGTAAGAATATTTTTTCTTCTATGCGGAACAGTATTTAGATATTCTCGTTCTTCAAACATTTTTAATTTACTCAACAATTTTGTTTTTATTCTTTGCGAACATCAATCCGCCAAATGCAGCCATAATAAGTCCCCACCATATACTCGGGTGAGTTTCTGATAAAACTGTTTTTGTCTGCGGCGGATTAATAAGTAAATAAATACCATTTACTAAAATCAGAAGTCCCATCACAAGTAAAATTAATCCAACAAAATACCAGATCGGTTTCATTTTAAACTCCTTTAGCTTTCTCAAGAAGCCATATATATTTTCACAATTATTTTTACCAGAATAATAAGTTTAGCATTACCAGAATTATTAGAGAGATGATGGCAACAAATTCCGGTTTCTTAATGAACGGAACATGTTCATCAATTTTTGTTTGAGTTAATCCTTTAACGAGTCCAACTAATTCTTCTTTAGACCGCTTCTTAGTGAACAAACTGATGATAATTGTAATGCCAAAACAAATTACCCATGCCCACCACGCTCGCCAAAAATTAGCTGCCATATCACTTTGAACGCCCGACATTGTTATTAGGCTTTCATTAAACCAATGAAACTTAACGCCCATCCACATCAAGAATGATGATGACATTCCGGCAACCAATCCCCAGAACGCGCCATTTGGTGTAATCCACCAGACGAACATTCCTAACAGCATTGTTGCGAAAAGAGGTGCGTTAACCCAGGAAAATATTGCTTGCATATAATCCATAATGCTCGGGAAACTCTTTGCCCAATAAGCAGTACCTAATGAAATTATTACCCCAACAATTGTTGATGCTCTTCCCATCCAAAGTAAGTGAGAATCGGAGGCATTTCTATTTAGCACAGATTTATAAATATCGTAAGTCCAAACAGTATTGAAGGCGCTAATATTTCCCGCTTGCCCTGCCATGAAACCCGCTAGCAAAGCGGTTACTCCCAAGCCGATTAAACCGGAAGGATAATAGCGCTGGATTAAAAGAGGAAGCGCAGAATCATAATTTACTTGTCCACCATCTTCGAGCAGTTTGAAACCGCTGTTAGGATCGTTCGAAAGTGCTAGCGCAATTAAACCGGCAAGTATTACAAGAAATGGTAAAGCCATTTTAAAGAATGAAGCGAGCAACGGCGTCATTCTAGCGGCACGTAAGTCTTTAGCTGAAAAAGCTCTTTGCACAACAAGAAAATCTGTTGTCCAATATCCAAACGAAAGAACGAAGCCAAGACCAAGTACAATTCCGCCCCAGTGAATTAGCATTCCATTTTGAGTTGGGTCTGCTGACGTTGACCAAAGTGTATTCATTGATTCCGGAAGTCTTGTTAGTATTTGATCGAGGCTGCCGATTTCGATGATTCCAAGAATTGAAACAAGAAACAAACCGAACCAAATTAGGAAGAACTGAATTATCTCTGTAAAGATTGCAGACATAAGTCCGCTTAACGTAACATAGGCAGCAACAGTAATCGCAGAAACCCACATGCTTATATCCCAATTCCAACCTATAAAAGTGTGAAGCACCAAAGCCATTGCATAAAGATTTATTCCCGAAACAAGAAGCGTCATTATTGCAAAAGCAATTCCATTTAGCACGCGGGTTTTTTCATCAAACCTCAATTTTAAGTATCCGGGAATGGATTTAATCTTGCTGCTGTAATAGAAAGGCATCATGTAAATTCCCAGAAATAGCATAGCCGGAATCGCGCCAATCCAATAAAAGTGTGCAACGTACATTCCGTACTTAAAAGTATTTCCGGTCATACCAAGAAGCTCTAAAGCCCCAAGATTTGCAGAAAGAAATGCGAGTCCGGCAACCCAAGAAGAATTTTTTCTGCCGGCAAGAAAGAAATCTTCTTCACTTGTTGTAAATTTTCTTAAATAGAATCCTATACCGAGTACAAAAGCAAAATAGACGAGAATGATAATCCAGTCTATTAGCGAAAGTCCAATTGCTTCCATCCGAGTTTCCTTATATGTTCTGTAAGAATTGCTGCTTGCAGAATTTCTAATTACTAAGCAAGCGATCTAAAAATAATAATTTTCCGTCAGTAACCATTATTTAAAAGTGAGTTCTGTTTTTTTCTATACGAATTTATTTAGGGAAAATTCCTAAATTCCTATTAGAAACAACACAGTTTTACAGCTTCACGTAATTCTTTTGGGAGTTAGTATGGAGTTTCATAATTATACGATTCTTATTGTTGAAGATGATGAAATTATACTAGATATATTCAGCCGCATTTTTAAAAGAGAATTCAATGTTGTTTCTTGCCCTACAGTAGAATCTTTTTATCAAGCCCTTCATAAATTCAAAGTGGATTTGTTTGTTATGGATATGGCACTAGGAGATAAAAAGAATGGACTGGATTTAATTAAAGAGTTGCGTGATTCCGTTGAGTACAAGACAACTCCCATTGTTGTAGTGAGCGCCCATGCATACATAAGGGATGAACGAATAGCTTTAACGGCGGGAGCGGATAAGTACATCAGAAAACCAATTGAGAACAAGTATCTTGTAAATGAAGTAAAGAGAATTCTTCTGGATAAAATTCACCTCAACTGAGTTGGCTTAATCCCAAAATATTTTATTCAAGCAACAAGTTGTTTGAATTAGATTTAATAGATGATTTGTTGGCGATTTACCTAAAAAACCGGGCTTCATGAATGAAGCCCCTACAAAAAAATTGTAGGGGTTTGATTCATCAAACCCGAAAAAATTGTTCTTGTGAGCCCTTTTGAATTTTAATTCACACAACCGGTTCAAGCAATAAAAATTTTATCTATTCTTATTAAACCTAATACAGGTTCCTCTAAGCACTAAATTAGTATCAACAACAACTTGTCTTGGTTCGTAATCTTCACGTTTCTCTATGTTTTCAAGGATCATTTCCATAGCGTGCTTACTAAGTAGTTCTGTTGATTGATCTACACAGCTAAGCGGAGGGGAAAGAAAATTTTGCACCTTGGCGTTTCCAAAACAAATTACATCAATGTCGTCCGGTATATGGAGACCAACTTCACTTGCAGCCATATAAATTCCGAGGGCAACCGGGTATGTAACCGCAAAAATCAAATCGGGCAGATTATTCTCGCGGTAGAGTTTCATAAAAGTATCGTAGCCATAATTTTCTCCAAAGCCTCCTTCTGTTACCCAGCTTTCATTTACTTCCAAGCCATACTTTTGCATAGCTTCTAAAAAGCCTGCTTTTCTTTCTCTACCAATATTGATGTTATGATAACCGCCGAAGTGAGCAATATTCTTATAACCAAGATTTATTGCATGTTCAATAGCCTTAAAGGCACCACCACGGTCATCAACGCGGACAGTATTATATCCATTTGCAATTTCCGGGATGCGGTCCATAAAAACTAATGGAACGCCACGTCTTTCAATCATATCAAAAATGGAGAAGTCAGTTGTCTCTTGTGTAATTGAGACGATGATTCCATCCACCTTCATTGCTAGAAGTGTCTGTAAATGCTTCTTTTCCCTTTCTACACTTTCTTGAGAAACTGTAAGGATTATCTCGTAATTATTCTGAAACGCTAAATCGTAAACGCATTCGATAATTGAGCCAAAGAAAAAATGCGCTATTTTAGGAACCACAAGTCCGATAGTGTTGGATTTCCGGGCCGATAAATTTCGTGCCATTATATTCGGAGTATAACCCATTTCTTCAGCTATGGTTTTAATTAGCTTTGTAGTTTTTAGGGAAATATCGGGATGATTGCGGAGAGCTTTCGATATTGTTACCGTTGATAAATTTAGTTTTTCCGCTATATCGTTAAGTGTAACTGCTTTTTCTTTCATATTTTCACTTTATTTTAGGAATAACTTTATCCTTTACTTTAGTAGCTACAAAATAACTTAATTTTTAACTTAGTTAAACACTCAGCAAAAAAATATCTATTTATTGTATTTCTTTATTACCAAATACTTGAGTTCTTTATCGCCTACATTTCTAATTCCGTGTTCTACATTTGATGGACAATAAAAACTTGTATATCCTTCCACGATTTTTGTTTTTCCGGCTAGAGTAAACTCAGCTTTACCTTCAAGCACAAAAAAGAATTCATCTTCTGCGTGAACATGCGGGGCATGAGTTTCAGAATTCGGTGCAACTACACTTACCTTTAATGTTCTCCCATCTACAAAATCCTTATCAACAAACCAATATTGATAACCTACTGAAGTTTTTTCAACCTTATCCGGTCTAAATGCTGTGACACAATTATCTATCGTATACTCTTTGGTGCCTTGAGCTAGTATTGGAATCGCAAAAAGAGCGATAAGAAGAAATAAAATTTGTTTCATTCCAAAATACTCCAATTTTATTGAAAGCAATAAAGAAGCAGCAGAAATTATCCGCCATCTCTTTGGGAATTACTTAACAACTATCATCTTTTTTGTGAGACTGCTTTGTTCAGAATTTAATCTGTAGAAATAAACGCCTGAGCTAAGTTGTGAAGCATCAAATGAATATGAATGCACGCCGGCTTGTAATTCCTCGTTAACAAGCGATGCAACCTTTTCACCTAACAAGTTATAAACACTTAAAGATGCCATACCATCTTTAGGCAAAGAGAAAGTAATTTTTGTTGTTGGATTAAACGGATTAGGATAATTCTGACATAAACTTATCTCGGATGGAATACCTTTTTCCTGTTCAATGCCTGTAGCGCTTTCTGTAAATATTTTATTTACTTCTTGTTCAGTAAGGGAATAGTTATAGAATCTAACATCATCCATGGCACCGGAAAGTGAAGCATTATCACTTAGCGTATTGCCGAAATACAAAGCTTCATTTTCAGAAATATCGCCTGTTGTAGAGGCTGAAGAATTAAGAAGTTTACTATTTACATAAATTTTTAATTGGCTGGAAGCAGAATCGCGAATCCCCACAATATGATTCCAGCGAGACTTGAGAAGAGTATCCACATTTGAAACACTTGCGGTTGACTTAACAACATCATCATCAATTGAAAACCTTAATGCGTTTGACTTTATTTCAAAACCATACCACTTGCCGGAAGAGTTTATGCTTGTATCTCTAACAAAAGATCCCTTTTGAATTGGGTACATTGACGCTCCAGTAAGAGTGCCAACTTTTAACCAATATGAAATTGAAAAGCTCTCTTTACCAAAATCAATGGAACCGTTATGCGGAACAACTACACTGCCGGATATTCCGTTAAAACTGAGCGCACCTCCAATGTAACCGGTAACTCTCGGGTTATGCAAAATATTTAGGAATGAGCCATTGTTTTTGTAAGTGCCGTCATCTTTTGTAGTCGCTCCGGATACTTCATCAAATTTCCAGTGTGCAATTTTTTGAGGCGGCAAAACAGCTTTTGTAGTAAAACTCCAAACAGCACCGGTAGTCTTTCCGTTTTGATTAACTTCATCTACTCTCCAATAGTACTTTGTTCCCTTTTGTAAAGATGCCGGTACATACTCCGTACTCGTTTGGTTTTTTACAAATGCCGGTGGATTTGTGGTTCCAAAGTACACATCATGTGAAGCTGAGCTTAATCCGGCTTTCCATTGCAAAGTAGAATTAACGTTAACCAAGTTTTCCGCGTTTGCCGGATTAGGTGAACCGGCGGCAAGAGGTTTGGATGTTGCACTCATCGTAGTAAGTTCTGTTTCATTAGAATAAGCCGACTGAAGTGAATCTGAAAAACAACTAACTCTATACTTGTATAAAGTTAATTCCGCAAGATTTTCATCCATAAAAGAAACGGTGTTTGCCGGGAGTGATTTATAGACTTGGTAATCTCCGGTGCCAATCGCTCTTTCCAACGTAAGACCTTTTTCTGTTGTGCAGTTATCCTGCCAAACCAATTTTATTGAGCTTACCGTGTTTAACTCACCTTTCAGTTCCGTAGGAGCCTGAAGAAAGGAAGGGAATTCTGTAATGCTATTCAGATAGTTTTCCAGATTTGTATAACCATCTTTCCCAATACCATTCCCATCAGAAGCATCGGTGGAGCTTAATCCATTAGCCTTTTCCCATACATCGGGCATTCCATCATGGTCAGTATCGGTTGATCCCGGTCCAGTCAATAATAAAGGCCAGCCTCCAACATCTGCTTGAGTGTCAATCATTCCGGTTACAGGTGCGCTTGCCGGAAAACCTTGAGCGCTCCTGTAAGTTTTTCCTTCATAGGTTGCGTTACCATTTTTAACTTCATTTACAATTCTTTGATCTATAGCATCTCTTTTGGGAAGATTTGCACCAACATTTGTTAATACGCTCTGATAAGCTTCCTCAGCAGTTTGTTCATTTATAGGCATTGTGTTAAAGGGAACTGTGGCTTTAAATATATCAAGCGATTGAGCTGCTTGTACTCCGCCCGCCCAATTATTTGCCGTAATAGTTGAGCTTCCTACAACATAGTTGTTTGCAACGTACCATTTACCCGCATCTGTGGCTCCGTTTCTTGTAGAAGGATTAACAATTCTATATATAACGCCTGCTTTTGTACCGGGACCAGCTTTATAATAATTAGCTACCATATTTATATTTGTGAACTGACCGGCAACCGGAGTTAAACCATTTAAATAATTCTCTCCTCCGTATGTACTGTTGAATCCCCAATTATAAACTACGTTGTTTCTGTAATCATTTAAACCGCAAGCGGATGCAAAACGCGGGTTGCGGCTTGTATGGTGCGCTAAAAGATTGTGATGATAAGTATTGTTGTTCCCTCCCCAAATACCACCGTAGCCATGCGCTCCTTTAGCATGATTCGAGTTGTACAAACTTTCGCTAACCAAACACCATTGTACCGTTAAGCTATCATTCAAATATGGAGATAGAGTTTCATCAACACTCCAGCTTACGGAACAATGATCAATTATAATATTCTTTACACCGTTATCCTTGCCGCCCATAGCATCGGATTCTTCGCCGGATTCATCTCCAAGCCGTACTCTTAAATATCTAACAATGCAATGAGAAGCTTCAATCATAAGAGGATATTTCCGAATGCAAATTCCATCTCCGGGTGCTGTTTGTCCCGCAATTGTTATATATGGATTCTTAATTGTGAGTCTGCTGTTTAATGTTATTGTACCGGAAACTTTGAACACAACTGTTCTTGGACCACTTTGACTAATTGCGTAACGCAAGCTTCCGGGCTTTGTGTCATCATCCAGGCGAGTAACTTCTATTACACGACCTCCTCTTCCACCTTTGGAAAATTTTCCGTAGCCCTCGGCAGTTGGAAAAGCTAATTGTTGAGCCACATTAAGGTTCGAATAGATAAGTAAAAAAAGAAAACCGTAGAAAACAGCTTTGATATTTTTTGACATATTCATGTTGGATAAAACAAATTTCATTGGATCTCCAGCTGTAATAAAACAGCCATCTATTTATAGTTAGTATCATATGATACCCAAAGGAAGAAGAGTTATTTTATAACACTTCATTCGGAGGTATCATGATTCATAATAATGTTGAACAGCGTCTTAAAAGTAAATCTGTTAAGAACGCTATCAT